>Ga0136643_10000813_pt1 | contig 36098 bp, 35 predicted proteins | sample TergutLab28metaG_FD_96883 | JGI IMG/M metagenome (GOLD analysis project Ga0136643, IMG submission 96883) | Labiotermes labralis P1 segment gut microbial communities from Petit-Saut dam, French Guiana - Lab288 P1 (version 3) (version 3) | ecosystem: Host-associated > Arthropoda: Insects >...
TTACGAGAAATTAAATTGTAACGGCATTTTGCAAAAAGCAACATGCAGACCTATCCATAAACCCTTGTTGACCAAAAGTGCGAACATAAGTAAAACATGCAGTATTTGGTGAAAGTCAAATATTGCATGTTTTATGTTGGGCGCATATGCATGAGCACGGGGTATGGATAAAGAGATTTGTAATCATGGCTTTCCGTCACGGTGTGCCGAAAAGCCAAAGATGATTATATCTTTGGTGGGTTGTCAAGGGACGAGTAGTATTTTCACGGGGCGAAAATCTCCACTCTTGAACCCTTGACAAATCAGGATTTTTCTTAGACTTTTACGAACTTTTTTAGGGGAAAAGATTGATTTTAAGCGAGGAAAATGGTAAAATGTAGTACAGATTGAAGGACGTTTTTTCTATCTGGTTTTTTATAAGTCCGAGCGGGGTAGATATCGCAACCGGAGCCCTTGACAGCGGGGCAGATTATGAATACGTTACTTATCTTGCGGGAAACTATCCACACATCCCGTTCCCCAGCGGGTGGAAGGCAAACACACGTGGTGTAGACTTAAACCTCCAATACCCAGCAGGCTGGAAACAGGCAAAAGAAATCAAATTCGCCCAAGGCTTCACCAGACCCGGCCCCCGCGACTATGTGGGAAAATCAGCTCTATCAGAACCCGAGAGCCGCACCATCTACGACTACACCTTGCGGCATGATTTTTACCTCACCATGTCCTATCACAGTCAAGGCAAGGTGATCTACTGGCGCTATCTGGATCATTTGCCGCCGGGTTCAGAGGAAATTGGCAGAATCTTCTCCAAACTATCCGGCTATACACTGGAAGAAACACCCTTCATGTCAGGACACGCAGGATACAAAGACTGGTTTATTTTGCACTACGACCGCCCCGGATATACCATCGAGGTGGGGCTAGGAGAGAATCCGCTTCCGGTCTCGCAGTTTGATGAGATTTACGCGGATAATAAACCAATGCTGGAGGTTGCGCTTGTGATTACCGCATGAGAGTAATGTAGGGGACGCGGACTCCGCGTCCCGCAATCACGGATGCACCCGCAGGGGACGCACACCTGGATGTCCCGCGATTATAGCGTTCACCGCATGAGGAGAGAAGCCTCCTTTTCCAAAGGAGGTGGCAGGCGAAGCCGCAGACCGACTGGTACGGCGGAAGGAATGCCTGTGGTAGCTCCTTTGAAAAAGGAGCCTACTCTGATAGCATAGCTTGACCCGCTTTGCCATCATCTGGTACAATATGGGGAAACGCGTAGAAAAGGATCTCCAATCATGCGATATGCAGTCAGCGGGAACATTGAGATAAAAGAAACACTGGATTACGACATAGTAGTAATCGGCGCAGGGCTTGCCGGTCTCTATACGGCGCTGAATATTGACCCATCCCGCTCCTGTTGCATTTTGACAAAAGAGCGGCTGAACTTGTCAAATTCTTGGCTCGCCCAGGGCGGCATCGCGGCAGCTGTGGCGGCCGATGACGACCCCAGCCTGCACTTAGAAGACACATTAGTAGCAGGCGCGGGGCTCTGCGATGAAGAGGCGGTCAAAGTCCTAGTAGACGAAGGCCCGGCGGATATTCACGCCCTAGTGGGACTAAATGTCCCCTTTGATCAAGACCTCATGGGCGGACTGCGCATCGCGAGAGAGGGTGGTCACAGCCGCCGCCGTGTCCTCCACGCGGGCGGGGACGCAACAGGGAAAGAGACGGTTAAAGCCTTGGCAAGAGTTGTGACAGCACAAGAAAATGTGACATTTATGGAGCGTGCCTTTTTGGTAGATGTGCTCTTAGACGACGAAGGGGCTGTCTGCGGTGCCCTCATCCACCAAGGAGGCGCGTATCGTATAATTCGCACCCGCCATCTGGTGATCGCAACCGGCGGGATTGGACAGGTGTATCTGACCACAACGAATCCCGAAGTCGCAACCGGAGACGGTCTCGCGGCGGCACGGCGTGCTGGGGCGAAGCTTGCGGATATGGAATTTGTCCAGTTTCATCCCACAGGACTTTGGAGAGAGGGACAGACGGGGCAAGCCTTCCTAGTATCAGAAACCCTCCGCGGTGAGGGCGGCATCCTCCGCAACAGCGCGGGCGAAGCCTTCATGGATGGGCAACACGAGAGAAGAGACTTAGCCCCTAGAGACATCGTAGCACGTGCCATCGTCCGCGAGATGGAACAAACAGGAGACCCATGCGCCTACCTGGACATGCGGCACCACACACGGGATTTTCTACTTGCCCGTTTCCCAACCATTTTCCAAAACTGCGAAAAACACGGCATCGACATGAGCCGCGACCTGATTCCCGTGGCTCCCATGCAACACTATTTGATCGGCGGCATTGAGACAGACCTAAATGCCAGAAGCAGCATACCGGGTCTCTACGCCTGCGGTGAGGCAGCCAGCACAGGTGTCCACGGCGCAAACCGCCTGGCGGCAAACTCCATGCTGGAATGTCTCGTCTTCGGCAGAAGAGCCGCAGAGACAATCAACCAATCCGTAGGGGCGATTATTAATCGCCCGTGTCCCGTACCAGACATCCCAATTCGCCCGGAGATGGCATTCGATGAATCCGCTCTCCGCCGCCGTGTGCAGAAGATCATGGAAGCCCACGGTGCAGTCATCCGCAATGGAGCGGGGCTAGAGCGCGCATTAGCAGAAATCCGCACCATCAAAGCAGAGCTGGAACAAGGCTTCGATGATAAGCGGGTATACATCGAGCTCCTCAACCGAGTCACCGTGGCAGAGACGATTCTGGCAAGCGCCGTGGAGCGGGAAGAGAGTGTCGGCGCACATTATCGGAAGGATGGACAAGTATGACACACCTAGAACTAGACGACCTCTTAAAACATGCCCTCTTAGAAGACATCGGCATGGGCGACATCACAACAGAAAACTGCGTCCCGGCAGGCGTCCGATCAAAGGGAAACTTTGTCGCCAAGGAAGCAGGCGTAATCTGCGGACTGGAAGTCCTAGCTCGTACCTTCGCGCTCCTAGACCCGAATGTACGTGTTACACCTCGGGTAACAGATGGCGCACATGTAGAGTGTGGGGACGTAATCGCTGAGATCGAAGGGAGCTCCCGTAGCGTGCTAACAGGTGAGCGCGTTGCACTCAATTTGCTCCAACGGCTATCCGGCATCGCCACCAAGACAGCGGCAGCAGTGGCAGAGATAGCAGATACAAACACCAAAATCTGCGACACACGCAAAACCACCCCGGGACTGCGTGCTTTGGAGAAATACGCCGTCAAAACAGGCGGCGGCTCCAACCACCGCTTTGGATTGTTCGATGGCGTGATGATCAAAGACAATCACATCGTCGCAGCAGGCGGCATAGCGGCGGCAGTCGAACGTGCACGTGCAAATGTGCCGCATACACTAAAGATCGAGGTAGAGACAGCAAGTCTTGTCCAAGTGGAAGAAGCCATCAAAGCGGGCGCGGATATCATCATGCTCGATAACATGGATTGTGCCGGTATGAAACAAGCTGTCCAGCTGATCGCCGGACGGGCAGTGACAGAAGCCTCCGGCAACATGGGAGATCGGAGTCTCAGAGAGGTTGCAGAAACAGGTGTAGATTTCATTTCAATCGGTGCCTTAACCCACACCGTGCGGGCGCTAGATATTAGCTTGAGGTTTATAAAAGAATCATGAATGCATTTCATACAAATTTGAACATCCAAACAATGATCGGCATATTTTTCCTCGTCCTTTGTTTCGTGACGGCGATCTTTGGCGCACTCCTTTGCCGATTTGAGTTTTTAGACGGCAAAAGCTTCTATTTCAGCCGCATCCTGGGTGTTGTTCTGATGGTCACAAGCGGCATCTTGGGGATAGCGGCAGTGCTCATGCTGGTCTACGTTCGTGTTGCGCTATAGGTGGATTGGTGTTATAATAAGTGCGGAAAATTAAAAAGCCTCCTTTTCCAAAGGAGGTGGCAGGCGAAGCCTGACGGAGGATTCAAACGCTACTAAGCCAAGCAAGGGAAATCCTCAGTCAGCTACGCTGACAGCTCCTTTGGAAAAGGAGCCTATGTACCAACACAATTATCGCCCGCTGTGTGCTACAAAAGCGTAGCATAGAGCGGACGGTAAGGCCACGTCTAAACCAAAAACAAGAAAAATGAGGAGAATGGATTTGAAGAAGAAAATTGTAGCGATCTTACTCGCACTGATGTTGGTGGTCTCTCTGACTGCTTGCGGCACAGTCACCACCCCTACGCGCGGCGAGTGGGATGAGCATGTATTTACCAGTGAATACCTCGGTCTGCGCTTTGTATTGCCCCTCAATTGGGCAGCATCTACTGATTCAGAGATTGCAGCACTGACAGGCATAGCAGCTTCTGCGATGGGTTCTGCCGGCATCGAGATTCCGGATGACGCAGAGGTATTCCATGATATGATGGCAACCAACCCCATCACTGGATCAAATGTACAAATCATCTTTGAGCGGAACGCCGGATTTTTGGGGCTGGGATTATTTGCACTGAGCAGAGACGCAGTGATCGAAGCGGTGACAGAGCAAATCGGCGACATGAACGGACGCGTCACCGACATCCCCGGTACCACCCGGATTGGAAATTATGACTGGTATTCCTTTGGTACAGAGCTGGATATGATGGGGATGACCATTCCCGGTCGTCAATTTTTCAATATTCATGAGGGCTACATCAGACTAATCATCATCACCACCATGCCTGACTCTGAAACACTGGAAGAGGTTCTGGCAAACTTCATCGGCCTAAACGACCCCATTCCGGAGCCAGCACAGCCAGAGCGTGCGGAAGCACTCATCGGCACTTGGGAGTGGGACGCGAACGATGATTATACTTACGCGTTCAACGCAGACGGCACCGGCACCCGCGGTCTGAGTGCAGACCCTGAATCTTTCGAGTGGAGCACAGACGGCGACCACCTAATGATCGGCTTTGAGAGCTGGACTTTCACCATCGAAGGTGATGTACTGACAATCGATAGCCGCCAAGTGGACGGCATGACCTTTAGCTATATCAGACAGTAGACGATGGCATACAAAAATACCACAGGGCAGCATTTGATCTGCTCTGTGGTATTTTATTTACAATGCAAACCTCGCAGGGGACGCCCGGGCATCGTCCCCTACAATGGATTACAACACAACAATTGGCAACAGTGTCCCGACCACTAGCAGCACAAGCCCAATCAGCCGTCGTGGAGACAGCCGATCCCCAAAAAACACCCGCGCAAATCCAATTGTGAGCACGATGCTCAGTTTATCAATCGGCACAACAAAACTGGCGTTTCCAATCTGCAAAGCCCGGTAAAACAGGAGCCAAGAGGCACCCGTTGCAAGGGAAGAGAGCAGGAGAAACAGCCAGCTTTTTTTATCCACAGTGCGGAGCTTTGGAGTGGGCGCTGCAAGACACAGCATGAGGACACTCATGGGCAAAACCGGAATCGTCCGAATTGCCACACCCAAGTTTGGCTCAATATCCTGAATACCAATTGAGCCGAAGATCGCAGTCATACTTGCAAAGAGGGCAGAGAGGAGTCCAAAGAAAAACCAGCCTCGTCCATCCATCGCTTCTTGCGGCTTTTTCTTGCGATCTAGCATGAGATATGTCCCAAGGCTCATCAGTACGATGCCGCAAAGGAGTGACACAGTCAAAGGCTCGCCCAGAAGTAAGATCGCAAGGATAACAGTTAAAATCGTGCTGCTCTTTTTGAGGGGTGCAACATTTGAGACACTGCCAAGCTGCAAAGCTCTAAAATAACAAAGCCAAGCCCCACCGGTGGAAAGTCCCGAAAGGGTAAGAAAAATCCAAGTCCGAGGGACAATCTGCGGAATATCCCGATATGAGCCAATCCAAAACACGATTCCCCATATACAGAGGAGCACAATCACGGTCTTGATCACGGTAGCCAGATGTGAATCAAGCCCCTTGAGTCCGATTTTCGCCAAAATAGTCGTCAGCGCCGCAAAAACCGCAGCGCCAATTGCATAAAGCAGCCAAAGCTCCATAAATATCCGCTCTTTTCTTTCGTAGGGGCGGGGTTATCCCGCCCGCTAATTTACCACGATATGAGTCATTATATCAAAAAATCCCGCTCGCCTCAAGCCGTTTCCGGGCGCTCAGTCCTAGGAGCGAGGCAAAGAAAAGTTTAATCAATTCCGCCGGCAAAAATGGTACAACAACTGCAAAAAATGAAACTCGCAGACCATGCCCCGTCACCAGCGAAAACTGAACCAAGCCAAGGAGATAGGTCAGCGCCATGCCCACAAAAAGCCCGATCAAAAGCCAATGAGTTCCACCACGATCAGCACCCCATCCAGCGAAAAATGCATAGAGCGGAAAGCCTAAGAGGAACCCGCCTGTCAGTCCAAAGAGCATTCCGAGTCCACCAGAAAACCCGTGGAATACAGGAAGCCCGATTGCCCCCAGCAATACATAAACAAGTGCCGAAAGCCCCCCACGCTTTGCTCCGAGGACAACACCTGCTAGCGGAACCACAAAAGTCTGCAAAGTCATTGGCACTCCAAAGGGCATAGGAATCGGCGGAAGCAGAGAAAGCACCACAATCACAGCGGTGAACACCGCAACATAGCACATATCACGAATAGACAAGGCGTACTTTGACATAAGAATCACTCCAAAATATATTTTGCTGATTATACGTGAATGAGAATAATTTGTCAACTACAAAATGAATTTAAGTTTACAATGCGACAGAAAAAACTAGAGAGATGAAAGTTTCACCTCTCTAGCTTTATGCAATATATAATTGATATTAATTACCAGGGCAAATCTCTCAAATCATGCTCCATGGAAATGGAGTGAATCCCGCCATCTTCATTTCGAAATGCTACGTTAACACGTTCTCTTAAACTGTCACCGAACTCATAGAATGTAAAGGATGTGCTTTCTTCACGTCTGTTGTATGAGCCAAACACAGACATGACTTCATCATATGTTGAATCTTCAGTGATCCCGCCGGGCAAAACAATGCTCCCCATCCAAAAATGGTGTGAGAACTCCACTTTGATTACAAAACCATCGACCAATGGCTGTTCAACCGTATCGTAATTCTTAATATGAACACGCATAACCTGGTTTCCGCTGCGAATATTTCTCATGACAGCTGTGCGCCCGGCTGGCACCATTTCATTATCTGATACCAGTTCCCAACCATTTGCCAGAAATACACCGACAGGAGCCGGCAATTGATACAGGTCACCATTCAGCCCGACAATGCCAACTGTCCAGTCATTGCCTAATGCGCTTGGTGCAGTATACCCTTGTGCAATCGCAGACAATTCTCCGTCAAACTCAACTTCTTGCCGTTCTGTAAAGTTTGTTATTTGGATTTCAGTTACAAGCCCGGTATCTTTCCGCACTTGGATTCTGACATCTGATTGGATTCCTAAACTATAGGTTAGTGTCTCAAATGTCTCTGATTCACGGTGTTCGCTGGGTTCACCGTATGTGGAGAGAACTTCTTCCAGCGTAGCGCCGATCGTAATTCCGCCTGCTAAAACAAATTGTGTCCCTGTGTCAGCATGACGATCAGTCATTGTAACGCCGCCAATGTGACCCGCATAATATTGGATCACATTTGGAGTGAGATTCCCGATGGATACGCCAATGGTTTCACCGTCATTGCGAATGTTTCTTGTGAATGTCCGTTGATTTGGCCCGAGTTCCGTATCGGAGTCTTCAAAAACCCAGCCGTGTGCATAGACCTCAGAATAGGCAAATGGCAAAGCAAACACCGCGCCATTTAGGCTAAATGCAAAGCTGAAAATATCATCACTCAGTCCATCGGGCGATTCGATTGCAACGGGTTCTTCAATGGGTTCTTCCGGTGTCTCCGGCTCAAGGATTTCTATTTCTTCAATGGGCTCCGGTTCCGGAATCGATTCCTCTTCTTGGCCGCATGCAACGAAGCTTGTGCCAATCAGCACGGCACATAGGAGTAGTGCCAAAAGTTTTGTGATTTTTTTCATGTTTTCCAACGCTCTCTTCCTTCTGCTCAAAATATTAAAATACGCAGCAAAAAAGATTATACTACGCCCGGAGCTAAAAGTCTAGCTTGTCTTTCTTTGCTCTCACATTCGATTAGCGCAAGCAAAAACGGGACACTTTCAGGATCAATATCAAACAGAAAGCAATTGACGCGGCACTTTTGATAGCGCGTTCCCCTGATATGGAAATCATGTCCCATACATCCTTGCCAGCATCTGCTCGGATCAATCATTTTGATGCAATCATCGGCTCTGCCGATCTGACTTACCATATGCTCAGGCAAGCGGTTCAAAGCATCAGGATATGCCGCATGATGATCAGCGTTAATGCGAATCATGAGCCTTTCATTGCGAATGAAAAAGTACACGATGATTCCTTTGACAACTTTTATTTTAGGTTCTGAGTATGAAACTTGCAGCCCGTTTGACTTCGTGAATTGAACCTTGCACTTATAGTCCTGCTGTAAGAGCATTTCATGGACGGTAATAACAAAATCCTTGGAATCATCGTTTACAGATATGAAAAAATCTTCAAACTGATATTTCGCTTTTGACATGCTGCACCTCCGAGACAATAAATAAGATACTTTGATTTCATCCTACCATATGAAACACGACAACAGGTTGTCTTGTTTCGAAAAAGTGCAGAGTTGACGCAAAGCAAATCGCATATTACAATAGAACCTTGTAGAGGCGAGATAAGCCCACCCGCTGCAAAAGGAGCATCTATGAAAGTCCTACTCACAGCCCTCAGCGCAAAAGCGATCCACAAAAGCCTTGCCCCCTGGTGCCTCAAGGCATATTGTGACACCTATGTGCCAGATTGTGAAGTGATCGTGCAAGAACACACAGTCAATGACCGCTTAGGGGATATTGTCAGAAAACTCTATCAAAGCGCACCGGACATAGTGGGTTTCTCCTGCTATATCTGGAACATCGAGCACGTCACAAAAGCGGCAAGCATGTTGAAAAAATACCTGCCAAACTGCCTCATCGTACTGGGCGGGCCGGAGGTCTCCTTTGAAGCAGATTGCAGTGCCTATCCCTTCGCCGATTACATCATACAGGGAGCGGGGGAGATAAGTTTTGCAAAGCTCTTAGAAGAACTCAAAGCCAGCAAGGCTCCTTACGGAAAGATCATAAAATCCCAATCCCCACCCGATCTAAATGAGCTGCCCTCACCATATACCGAGGCATATTACAAGTCATTTGCTGAAAGCCGGATGGGGTCGATAGAAAACCAGCTGATCTATTTCGAGAGTTCCCGCGGTTGTCCTTTTTCTTGCACCTACTGTCTAAGCTCCACCTTTGACGGCGTGGACGAACTGGCGCTGGAACGCGTATTTGCCGAGCTTGATCACTTGACCGCAAAGGGTGCAAAGTGTATCAAATTTGTTGATCGCACCTTCAACGCAAATCGCAAGCGGGCAGGGGAGATACTCGGCTATATCCTTGCCAAAGAGACAGGTTGTACCTTCCATTTTGAAGTAGCGGCAGATCTGTTTGACGTAGAGCTGCTTGAACTTGTATCCCGAATGCCAAAGGGACGTGTGCAATTTGAAATCGGGATACAGTCTACGAACCCTGAGACACTAAAAGAGATCAACCGTGTGATGGATATAGACCGTGTCCTAGAGGCAATCCAAACGCTTATTTCATACGGCAATTGCCACATCCATGTGGATTTAATCGCCGGACTCCTTTTTGAAACGCTGGAGACATTTGCAAAGGGCATAGATGCCTGTCTCAACGTGCGTCCACATATGTTGCAGCTAGGATTTCTGAAACTACTAAAAGGGACAAAAATCAGAGAGAGCAGCGCGGAGTATAAGTATGTATACAACAATTTTGCGCCCTATGAAGTGTTTCAAAGTGAGAGCATGTGCTTCGCAGACTTGATGAAGCTGGGAGACATAGAGACTGTCATTGACAAATTCTATAACAGCGGCGTGTTCAAACACGCAACCAACTATGCCTTCAACCATATATTCAAGCGCCCATATGACTTGTTTGAAGCCCTAGCAGATTTTTGTAAAGACGAGAATCCCAAAATCTCACAAAAGCACGCCTATACAATTCTTTTTGACTTCTTATGTAGGCATACAGACCCGGAAATTGCGGCGCATGTGATCAAGTTAGACTGTCTCACCTATCACACAAAACGTGTGCTCCCAGATAACATTCCCAGCCATCAAGACAAAGGGGCAGAGCATGACTTTAAGAGAAGTACACAGCCATTTTACAGCAATGTGCGGGTTGAATATTTCCCCTGTGACAAAAAAACACGCGCCTTCATCTACGATGAAAAATGCCAGATAAGCGGGGAATACAAAGTGGTGGAGCTGCCATAATAGAAAGAGCCGGGCGTTTGCCCGGCTCTCCGTCTTTATGCGCTAGCTTACAGATTGTTTTCGTAAGCTTGGATCATTTTCTTGCTCATGTGACCCGAACGACCTTTAAACTTTTCTAGGTGTTTTTCTGCGATTTCCCCCGTAAAAAGCTTGATTTCCAAACGCATTTTAAAGTGTTTTTTGTCAGACACATGATCACTCACGTTTGTGGCGTAAATTTTGTCGATATACTGCTCCACAAATTCCTTGTTGATGATGCCGCACTTCGCGTCCTTCTTTGCCTGTTCTAGCACCCGACGGATGTTGTCCAAATACTCCTGTTGTTCCTTCTTAGTCTTGAACTCTTCTTCCAACTCGAACAGCCGAATCTCAGCTTCCTCGATAGCTTTTGTACAGGCGACATTTAACCGTTTGAAGTCATTGTCCGTGATTGCGCCGGAAACATTATGGTCGAGTAGCTTGCTTTGTCTACTGCGCTCTGTCTCAATCTGCTGTTTGGCTCGATTGATCGCATCCTGTAAACTATTCTCGCCCTCCAACTGCTGAAATAACTCCATATAAGTTTCCATCAGTTGCCCGCCTGTGACCTCGGAGGTTTCGTTGAACAGCTCGAACAGGATGGGCTTAATCTCGCTCTCATAAATCCCAAAAGAGGGGCAGTAACTCGCACCGTTGTTGATCTTCCCACTACATACCCAGCGGCTGTTGATGTTGCCCATCTTGTCCTTGTTATCGCGCCGGTAGTAGGTATTACCGCAATGCGTACAGACGAGTTTGCCTGTCATCAAGTTGGGATGGTTGCAGAGATTCAGTCGCCGCTTCACATCCTTGCTCCGCCGCCGCAATACTTCGTTTGCACGTTCCCACAACTCCTCGCTGACAATGGCAGGGACGATCTCCCCTGTCTCATCCTTGAACATGACCCATTCTTCGGGCGGGAGAAATTTCTGCTGTTTCGTGAACATATCAATGATCTTGACTTTGTTGCCGACATAGTAACCCTTGTACTTCGGGTTGGAAATGGTGTTCGACATGGTAGTGTGGCTGAGTTTGTTTCCATTGTTATTGCGGTAGCCCCGATCCCAGAAAATGTTCTCAATCTGCTTCATGCTGTAGCTGTTTGTGGCGTATAGTTCAAACAACTCCCGCACCATCTGCGCCTCGGCCTCGTTGATGACAAGGCGTTTGTTTGCCTTGTCATACCCAAACATTCGGGCATTCCCGAGCACCACGCCGTTTTTGATCGCTTGCTGGTGTCCAAACTTCACACGACTGGAGAGCCGCCGGAGTTCGTCCTGTGCAATCCCCGCCATGATGGTAAGACGTAGTTCACTGTCGTCCTCAAATGTGTTGATATTGTCACTCTGGAAGAATATCCCCACACCAGCCGAAAGTAACTGGCGAGAATATTGGATGCTGTCCAAGGTATTACGAGCAAAGCGGGTGATCTCCTTTGTGATGATAAGGTCGAACAGACCCGCCTCGGCATCTTGCACCATGTTGTGAAAACTCTCTCGTTTCTTCGTAGAGATGCCGGACAAGCCCTCATCGATATAGCCGTCAACAAAAGTCCAGTTGGGATGGCCTTTGATAAAGCCACGATAATATGAGATTTGATTTTCAAGCGAGTTTAACTGCTCGTCTCTATCAGTCGATACCCGCGCATAGAATGTGACACGCAAGGGGATGTCATAGATAGATTTGGTTCGCATGAGTTGTCGGATTTCGTACACATCCATAGGCTTGTCCTCCAAGTTCGAAAAGTTCGTTATTACATATTTTAGTATACCATGGGATTGATCGATTTGGAAGGGATAATTTTTTGTCTGCTTCAAACCATATATCCGAGGTGATTTTATAGATGGCTAACACCAAGACACGAAACGAACAAAGAAAAAATAACGATCAAACACCACCGGCACGGCGAGAGGCAAAGTCCAAAGGTAAAGGTGACTTTAAAAAGAAAGGCAAGGGATCATAATATGCCGAGAGCGTCCACGAAACGGAAAAAGAATAACGATGGCAATCCAGCCGGGCACGTGGCCGAACCACGCAAGAGCTTTAGGTCACCTGGTCAAGTGAATGACGATACTCGCGTGATCCATGCAGAAGAACCGAATCGGGATGACGGGTAATAAGTAGAATGAGGGAGCAATTTGCACCTGCTCCCTCGTATCTTGTTAATATTGTTCTTTCTTATGCCGTGCTTCCTGTTGTCTTTCTTTTTCCATGCCATGGAGCGCCTCTTCTCGCCGCTCATTTTTGGCTTCTAGGTCTGCTTTGATCTCCGGGTTATCCGTTCGAGCGATCATCTCGTCCGCCGCTTCCATGTTGCGTTTTGTTGCGTCCATGGCGACTTTGATTTTGGCGGCGTTGTCGCTACGGTTATCGGGTTTTGGTTTGCTCATGTGAATCAGTCCTTTCCTGTGAGTTGATATTTTTCAAATATATTTTGCGTACAATATCGTTATTTATCCGTACTGCCTTAGCCTGAACAGTGTGTTGACAATCCAATTCATATATAATATAATGTAATTACAAACCACTGAAATGGAGCTGATAATCATGGCGAAAACAATACAAGTCCGTGTGGATGAACACTTGAAAGATTCTGCTGATGAGCTATTCTCCTCTCTTGGCTTGGACACCTCAACAGCCATCCGTATGTTCTTAGTTGCGTCTATGGAAGCTGGAGGCATCCCTTTCTCCGTGCGGAAAGAAAGCTGGGAAGAGCGTGAGTTGCGCATTTTGCATTCCATCGAACGCCAAAAAGCAGGTGAGCGTTTTATTCCAGCGGAGGAAAGCCTAGCGAATATGCGGGCAGCTATGGAACGCGGCAGAGAAGCACGGAGATTGGCAGATGGAGCGTAAATATTTTGTTTCTGTTGATTCTGCCGCCGAAGACAGAATGATGGGGCATCTTGCCTTTGTAGACAACGTAAGCGAAGCGGCAGGAGATAGGCTGTATATTGAATACATGGATTCTCTCGGATTTCTAAGCCGCGCCCCTGAAAGCTGTCCCCTGTATATATTAAGCGAACAGCCAGAGGAAGTGCTACGCTATAAATTGTTTGGAAAGCGTTATCGCATCGTGTTTCGGATCGAGGGCACAAACGTCTATGTTCATGACATCCAAGACTGCCGTGAAGATGTGGATAAGAGCCTTGTATAATGCTTCTATGTAGCCCTTGTCTTATTGCAGACAAGGGTTTTGCATGTTGTGACTACTTCAAAGCTTTGCGCTGGGCATACATCCGTCGCCCAATCAAGTTTTTCATTTTATTGCGTTCTGTTTCAGAAATGATCTGCTTTTGGAATAGATAGTCATTGAAGTAGCTCAGCCATATTTCCTCTGCGACTAATCGCTTCGGGTTTTTCTGCAATATACAGGCCTCCTTTGGATGTTGCTGGTAGAATTATTTCCAGCCGCTGGAATTATCAATCACAACTATCACAAGTATCATGCTCGGTGACACAAGTGAACGAAATGATACTTCTCACTAGCCGAAAGAAAATTATGCGACCCTGTACCCGATCAGCACATTCCCCCTCGCTCCATCTCGCCGCAGATCGTGACGGCGGCGAAGTTCTCCAGTGAAGCTACGGTTGCTCATCGGACGGTAGCCGTTGGTGCTCGCCCAGTCTTTGTAGACACCATATACCTCCGCTGTGGCGAGGCGGCTATCAGTCTCGGCAATGAGTGTTTCGGTAACAAACGAACCAATGATGTCCGTCTCCAGCCGGTATGCTTCAATGGCAGCTTGCACTCGTTCGGGAAGGGCAAGTCCCTCGGTTTGGAGCAGACGATACCCCTCTAACAGCCAGTTGAAGATACCGCTCATGCTCTCCTTTCTCCGAAACCATTTCTTCAATCCGGCATCCTGTTCCATCGGCGTGAAGTGCCGCTCGAAAGGAATCAGCTTCACTCTTCCACTTGCAAACACGGTGTCATCCGAGGTGCGGGGCAGATGATTCGTGTTGATGAAAATCTTGAACTCCGGCTTAAACTCTACCGGGTTCTCATGCAGAAAACGTCCGGTGTAAGTGTCTCCACCGGTGAGTTGTTTGACGAGGGCGATGTTAAGCTCCAATCCCTTCTCCGGTTCCGGCATATTCACCAGCCTTGCACCTTTGAGTCGTGCAATGTCAGGGGAAGCAGATGATCCATCGCTCGGTCGGCGGGATAAGGTCTGCGGCTGAATCGTGCGGGCATAGTCACGCAAAATATACGCCACCGTCTCCGTGAGCGTGGACTTTCCGTTGCGGGTGGTACTACCATAGAGAATAAAGAAACACTCAAGAGACGTGTCGCCGGACAAGCCATAGCCGAGCGCCTTTTGAAGAAACTGTGCCGTGGCTACATCGCCACACATGATCTCACTGATGAATTGTTCCCAGCGTTTACAAACGGCACCTTCCTCGTAGCGCACTCGTGCAATCTTCGTGATAAAGCTCGCCGGATCGTGAGGGCGCAGTGCCATTGCTTTCAGATCATAGGTTCCATTTTGGCAATTGAGCAACCAGCGGTCACGATCAAAGTCAGCAAGACTTTTCGGGGCGATAGACTTCGCATCAGAGAGCAAACCTTCTCGGCGAGTGCGTTTGTGGAAACCGGACGTGTACTTGATAAAGGCTTTGCTCTCATCCGATCCATCGTCAACCGACTTGGCATATTGGAAGAGGGCTTGCGAGAAATCCTTGCACCGCTCCATGACCCAAAGACTTCCTTCATCTTTCCGCCAGCGTTTACCGGTGTAGGTGTACCACGCTTTCGGCTCAACCACATAACAGAGCGTCTCGTTGTGCAAGTCATAAAAGAGCCGCGCGATGCCGATGTCATTGATGGGATAGGCCTCGCCTTTCTCAAGTTGTAGTGCTCGAAACTTACTGATATAATCCAAATAACTACCACCTCTCCATCTCTCTTGTTCTCTGGCGTACAGGTTCGGGGCGGGTGCGTTCTGGGGGACTCCGCATAATTTCAGCGATAGCTTCCATCATGCGCTGCGGGGCTCGTTGGAGTGCCTTGTAAAATTTCATGCTGTCGCTGATGCCCAGCTTTTTTGTTTCGTACAGCTCTAGTCGCTGTTCCAATTTTAGAATTCGATTCTTCAGCCCGACAATCGTATCCTTGAGCGTTTTAATAATCCCGCGAGATTTTTGCCCCTCTTTGGCGAGGTTAGATACCACTTTCCAATCCTCTTGAGATACAATCACGTCACCCATCATGGTACGCCGGTCTGCCATGTCGTCAATCTCAGCATAGACATCAGAGCGTTTTCGCTCTAGGACAGTTTTTTGTTCCAGCTGGACAAGTTGCTCTCCTTTCTTTTCAATGACCTCATCCAGCACGGCAACACGCTCACGATCTTTTTTGATCTTGAACTCCAAGTCGGTCAAATGCTCCGCAGTCGAACCGCGCTCCCCGCGCTCGAAACCTTCAAATCCGGCGGCTCTCATGTGTTCAAAAAATCGGTCTTGCAACAAGGAGTAGGCATTGAGCATAACTGTCTTGCCATCCTTCTCCACCGGCACCCGCATCGGCCATTTCTTCGAATGGGAGATTTGCGGGATGACCTCTTTCAGCGTTCCGGCAAGTGCCGGGTCTTTGTGATTCTTGCGGAAATAGATTTCCTTTTCCACCACCGGAATATATATGACGTGCAGATGATAGTGATACACATCTTGTCCAAGTTCATCCGAGAGCGCACGATTTCGCTCATCTGCGTGCATGACAGCGGAGAGGATATACTCTTCATCGCCGATCTCGTTTACAGCGAGACGATATGCTTCCTCGAAGAACGATCTGGCGTATTCGTAGCCGCCGTGATTTTCGAAATATGCCGTGTTCACATCGAATACCAGCTCATCAAAAACCTTCGCATCCGGCTTGAGTCCTCGCTTGACAATCACGCCCTCATCGAGCAATCGCTTGAAGGTCTGCTCGTAGGTTTCGGGTGAACCATCCGAAGCGAGCGCTCGCCGGAAGTGGATGTTCAAGTCAGCGCGAGATGGGTCAATATCTCCGTTGTGATAGTTTTCATTTTTGCGTTCATTGTGCCGCTCTCGGACATTAAATTCACCGGCACGATAGGCTTGGTTACGGACAACAGTTCGATCAATTTTTGTTGCGATAGACACCATCCTTTCAAATAAAACGCCGCCCTGCTGTAGCAAAAGTGGACAGCTCATTGAGGGCAGGGTCACACCCTCCTTTGGAGTGTGTGACCCACTCAGACACTTTCCGCCCCCTTGATCGGTGGCGGCAAAGTGCCGTGGGCTCTGCCGAGGGCTAGTGCGACGTGCGAACGTGCGGCGGTTGCCCCACATTCTCAACGCCACCCTCCCTTCGCCGGATGGACTCGGCGAAGGCTTGCCGTCTCTCCCGCGCCTCCATCTTGGCGCAGAGAGCAGCTTCCACCCGCGCTATGATCGCGCGGGTTTCGTCGTCAAGATCGTAGGGGCGAAGTGCAATAATCAGGCGAAACAGATCGGTGACAACGGGGATGGGTAGTTGCATATTTTGTGCGATGGCGCTTCCTCCTTTTAGTGCGTTTTTGTTTTTCAAGCCAGTTCCTGTGATGCGACCTTGTGTGGCGACCGCCTGTTTGCTTCGGCGATTTTTTTCAACGACACGTTTTCCAATCGGCTATCCCTTGCAGTCCCCGCCGGGGTCTGTGATCAAGAGACTTACCAATTGTGGTGGCTTGTTCGATATTCGATTTCCAAGGTTCATGTCAATCCATTCAACCTTCCAGTTGACTTGTGCAATTTATTTTGCTATAATCGAAATATATCACACTTCCGATTCTTTGGCAAGTGATTTTGACGCGACTTCTGAATGTGCAATGAATTCTAACTCGGAGGGCATAAAACGACATGAACGACAAAAATTCTTACCTTTCCCCATTTCCTCGACGGCTGCGTCTGCTGATCGACGAAACAAGAGTAAGCCAACAAGAGATCGCGGATTATGTCGGCGTGACCCGACAGGCGGTGTCACACTGGAAAGATGGCAAGACGATTCCGGACTGCTTCAGCTTCAAAAAGATAGCAGAGTTTTTCAAAGTGCCGCTGGAATATTTGTACGGCGACACGGAGAGCAAGATCAAAGAGAATATGGCGCTGATGGAGAGTTTGGGTCTCTCCGATGACGTGGTTGAGAAACTGCAACTCTGGGCGGATTATGATGCTTTGGGCTCTTCTCTCGCACTGACGGAAATTCTTACACACATCATGGAGGAAGCTGACTTTGATACATTTATTTTCGAGATGCAATTGATGATCAGGGACTATCTGGAGAGCCGATTCTTTGAGGAAGAAGAGCGAGGAGATGTTTCGGACAATGAAGTCCTCCAAGTTGCTCTGCATACGAACGATCAGCTCCGACAGTATGGACTACAAGCAGCATCGCGAACGATGGTCGCTGCTTCGCGCCGGTACCGAGCGATGGAAGCGTTCGGCGATGCGACGAGGATGGCTGCGGAACGGATTTATGTGGACTATAGGGAGCAGATGCTTGAGATAAGGAGAGCCAGCGCAGAGCGCCAGCAAGTGGACAAGTGAGAGGGGCTTGTCCTTGTAAACAGACAGGCTTCATGGTATGATAATGGCTGAAAAATGGCTGAAAAATAATGAGGTAGCGATATGTTTGAAATTAATCAGCACTTTTCTGAGAATGAGATAAATGTGGTTATCAACAATGAAAACCGCGAAAAATACAAAGGACATCCTGCGAAAACTCTTTTTCAATTTAAGTACGCCTCAACACCAAGTGAATCCGACTACTATGGGTATACTTTTGCAAATGTAGGGCGTGGATTGCATCTGGCAGCAACACATGAAAGAGAATGGTTTGAGTGGGTCAAAAAGAGGATTCTTGCAGAAGATGCTGCCGATGCTTCAAGTGCGCTAAGCGAACTAAGAACATATGGTTGTTTGAGACCGGTGTTCTCCCATCAAGATATAAAAGTACATAGAGCAACAAATGAGCGCTCTTCTGATTTTTCGATAGTTAATGGAAACGAGACAGTCTTTATCGAAACACATTGTAAGCGAATAAATGAGCCGATGCGAAAGCGACTAGCAGAATGGGAAAAAGAGAAAGTAGTAAGTGGCTTTAAAGAAATTGTTGTTAGACCGTTTGGAAATCCAAAGACAGGTGAAACGACAACAGAGAATGCAATTCAAAAGCTTGCACAAATAAAGCAAGATGAAAAACAAGCAAGCGATAGACACTATTCGATACTATGGGTGGATATGCAAGATGATTCTTTACGAAATTTAATAAGAGCCTCTAGTGCCTTGCCAATTCGAAGCTGGAGGGACAGCTTTACTTCAGGCGAAATGTGGTATTCATGTTACGGAAACCAAGGATTGCCGATTCTTGAGAGCGAACGTGTTGTGGATCGTATTGTGATGAGACATGATGGGAAATTCAGCAAAGAGGGCTCGAAATTCGATTGCTGCATTTTTTCATTGCCAAATGCAAATATCTTCTTTGAGAATCCATACTCCAAAAAAACAATCTCAGGTCATACGAGATATTTGCTCCTATGTATGCCGTGGGTAAAGATGGAACATTCATGGTTGAGATTCCCGATAGATGATTTAGCGGAGCGAGTTACTCAAGAAAAAGAAAGAATTGAAGCATTCTGCAAATCTGTTGATGCGTTATATGGCACGAGAACGATATAAATAAGTGCGAGACCGAAAAGCCAAGAAGTGCATCGGTTCCAGCAAAATAGGGCATTTTGAAATTGCTTTGGATGCAATTTTTCTGCACAGTTAAATTGAATTATTCCACAAAAGCAATCCCCACCTGCAATGTAGGCTGTCGGAAGGGATTGTTTTTTCGACAAGATGTGATAAAATGTTCACACAAAAGAAATGGAGTAATATCCCAGAAAATCTGTGTGAAAATTGGAGGAACGCTTATGTTTAGTGACTCTGCACATACCGATATGTTAGCGGAGGTAGAACGCTCTCTACAGTCTGCTTTTGGCTCCGAAAAAAATCTTGATAGCTTTATAGTAGCATTTACAAACTTTAAAGATAGTGAAAAATTTAAGGAAATTTTAAAAAACAAGTGTGACCAGCTCAGACGCAGAAAAAAACTTATAGAAAATCAAAATGGACTAATAGAAGAATACGGACATAAAAATCCATCTTTTTCTTTAACATCCGATGACGATGAGCCAAAGCTATTGTTTTTGTATTGTGTTGCCGTACTTTGTATCTATGGTTGGCAAAAAAATAAGGTTTCTACAAATGATACCATAGGTAACTTGGTGGTCGTGCTAAAGCATCTCGAAAAAAATAATAAAGAGCAGTACAATCTGTTAATTTCCCTTTTATCAAAATCAGAAATACCCGATCCTATTAACAACGAGTACAGCAAAATTTTTTGCTGTACTCTACAATCTTTTGAAATATTTACAGGAAAGCTTAAAAATAAAGAGCTCTGTTTAGAAGACTTGTTTTCCAAAACAGAGGGCTTAGATTTTGGAAAAGGTCCATTTTCTAATGATTCGGGACACCCTGTCAAACTACCTAGCGACAAGTCATTACTTGAACTTGCTAACGATGTAAGGAGTGGTGAGTATTTGTCAAAACCCGAATTAACGGCTCAAGATATTAAGGAAATAACGGTTAAAGAAATGTTCTGGCGCCATCAAGCAATTTTTATTATGTTGTTTTTTGAAGTCCATGGCAGTATGCGCCTTCGATATTCGAGGGAGGCAGAACGTATAAGCAATTCTGAGTTTTCACAATATTTGCAATACAAAACGCAAGTCATGTCTAATAATGCTTCTGATGAGCAGAGAACCCGCTTGACACATTCGCATGACGTTGCGCGCATTGCTCAAGTTATTTCTAAACAACTGGGCTGTAATTGGGAGTTGGCGGAGGCGATTAGCCTTGGGCACGACCTTGGACACACTCCTTTTGGGCATGGTGGCGAAGAAACCTTAGATGAATGTCTACATAAAGCATGGGCAGGAAGATTTTTGCATTCATTGCAAAGTGCAAAAGTGATAGAGCAATTGGCAAAATCGGCAAATATTTACACAAAGTTCGGAATTTCTGGTCTCTGTCTTTCCTGTCCAGTTACGGAAGGTGTTTTAAAGCATGATACGGATAATTTCTTCAACGATATTCGCCGTGTGAGTTGGCTACTGCAATACGATGGTTGGCGTGGCATATTGGCTCGTAAAGAAGAAGGTGCAGATGGAAAAGACCCGGAGTGGAAAAAAGGGCTTTGTATCGGAGGGCTAGAATCTCAAATTGTCTATTGGTCGGATAAAATTGCATATTCAGGACACGATTGGCATGACTTTGCACAGAGTGGCTTGATTTATGATATGGCGAGGAAAATTGAAGATATTCTACAAAGAATGCACCAGCTTCGTCATATGGTACATGGGCGCAATGGCATACGGACAAAACCATCAGAGAAAATTCGAACAGAAATTGATATTGTTCGCTTTATTCGTTACCATCTTGAAGAGATTCGTAAAAAGCTTTTGCCTGAGGAGGTACTATCAAAAACAGATGAACAAAAAATTGTTGATGCATTTGCCCCTGAAAGACTTAAAGCAAGGGACAAGGAGTTTAAGGCTTCTAACAACGTATCCCGTGCCGATTTCGCCGTGGGAAAAAAGTTTAGTCCTTTGGCTCAATTTGTTTTTGAGTATTCCGCTGTGAAGGAAGAAATAATCGATGAGCCAGGTTCGCGGGATTGGTCTCTGAAGTATTTTACAAAGGCAGAATATACCATGCTCTTTGACTTCTTTCGTGTTGCTCACGAAATGATTTATTTGACACTCATTTTCCCGAAACCCTACAAAAAAAGCAATGAGGTTATATGGATTCTTGAACACTACCTTGCAGATGAAATGAACTATCGTACAGTTGTGCATGCGTTGCGTTCAGATATCATTAGGCACAGTCGAGGTGGACTTAGCAATTACCTTGTCGAATCAAGCGTTCTTGAAAAAGGGCGGGAAGCAATGGACAAGACTATTAACGATGTTCCTAAATATGATAAGAACAGTCCATTTGGAACTGTCAGGACTCTCAGAGAGGCCATGGCGGAGATGGGGAAGGTAGGTTTGTTTGAAAGTGTAGAAGAGGCAAGAGCCAAAGGAAGACCCATTCTCAAAAAATGGTTCAAAGAAAACTTCCAACGCGAAATGTTGATCCGCCTGTCTGAAGAAATCATTCCTGTACAGAACAACATCGCGGATTTTGTTCATGAGTATTACATCAAGAGTGACCGCGTCCGTTTTATGAGGTACAAAGCAAATGAAATCGTTAGAACATTGTTTTCCTTTTTCATGGAACATGAAGATATGCTCCCAACAGAGCACAGACACCGAATCGAATCTGAGGCGCAGAAGCTGTATGCCGCAGACTATGAGAATCCACTAGGACATGGTAGCAAAGTGCCGAAACCTCTGGTTATCAAATATTTGCATGAGCGTTTGGAAGAGGCGAAAAAGCAGGGAAACAAAGCTGTTCCTCGCCTTCGTGATTTTGAAAATATGACGACAAAAGCAATCATAAATCATTGTGTCAAATCTGAAATCTGCCCTCCTGATGTGCAAGAATTTCTCAAAATTTTGCAAGAAAAAGGCAGCAGAGACATCAGAACACACAAGTCTGAATTTTTCGTTCTTTGTAAGCACATTGCTAAAGCTCGTGTAATTGCTGACTATATCGCTACAATGACAGATCGCTATGCGGAGAAAAAGTACAACGAGATTAAAACATCTGGTACTGTTTGGAGCACTTCGTTTCAATCGTAATGATAACCTTCCACATCTCCCACGCTGCCCCCTCAAAGACAAACACCAAGTTTGCCGCGGTCTGATCGACAAAACACGGCGGCGCTTTAACGCCGCCACATCCGAGGTTGACACACAGGATATGCACCAAGACCCTAACCCATCGGGATCACCGTTGTATCGGGCGAATTCGCCCACGTACGGCAGTCTCTGGACGAGATCTTCCCGCTTCATGTGGAACACGTCGTAGCGGAGCTTGTGGGCGTGGAGATGGACTAGCGAGAGATTGCGTTCACAGTTCAAGCAAGGAAAACAGCTACGCCTAATTTGGGCGTAGCTGTTTATTTGACATAGAACTACGAGCTTGCATTTTTGACCGCTAAATCCGTACCCACATATCGTATGTAACCGCTCTGGCGTGGGCGTTTGCTGTCCTATCTGACCTCAACATTTCAAAAGGTCGTACGGGTGCGGATAATTTAACCATTTGACCGCCGACGCTACCGGCTTGGCGAGAAGTTAGGTCGCCATTGTAACCGTGTTTTAGGTTCACGCCAACTTCGTTGGCAGCTTCCATTTTGAAACGGTCCATTGCTTCACGTGCATTTGGGTTCAGAATGCTATTGGATTTAGACATAGTAAATACGCATCTCCTTCAGATTAACTAGACGATGAAACCGCGAGGATTCCATCTTTTTGTTTCCTGAGTTACCGAAGTTCCGGCATCTCCGTACTATCTTTACCCGCAGGATACGTTCTATGCGACATTTTCTGTGGAAATTTCTGATGAAAATGAATGAAAAAGGCTGTCCGCACTACGATGCGGGCAGCCTTTTTAAAACAATTTTTTCTTACAAAAATTAGAACTCTCTGGTTGGTTGCGGGAATAGTGTATCTGTCTGGCGAAGTAGATCAAGCACATTGCCGGCGTGTGTTACAACAGCAGGTGTGTTTACAAATCCGCCGTGGAATGTACCGGTCAGACCTGCATATGCAACATCCATAGCAGTTTGGCCGATAATGAAGGGTGTTGTCGCAGCGGTGATGTGGATCAGACCGTCATAGATGGCCTCTAGACCCGCTGTGTCGCCGCCGTTACCAACGAAGATGATGTCGTCACGACCAAGTGCGGCAGCGGCCATTTGATGACCACGTGCTTCGTTGTCGTTACCGCCCCACATCACGTTGATTTCCGGATGGGCTTGCAGCATATCAGTCGCAGCAGCCAAGCCGCCTTCTACGTTCCAGTTACCAACCATCTCTGTAACGATGTTGATGTTGTTCGCACCGGCAATGCCCTCTAGGAAGCCGCCGTTACGCTCGTCAATGTGCCAGCCCGGCAGACCCATGGTCATACCCAGGCTTACTTCACGACCATCTAGGTATTCCACGAGGAACTCACCAACTGCACGCTGTGCAGCGCGTTGTCCGTAGCCAACAACTGCGTGGATCGGAGTTGGGAAGGATGGGATGTCAGAGTTGACTTTAATCACCATAATGCCCTGCTCAACCGCTTGCTCTACAAGAGGAGCGGCACCGTGCTCATCATGGGTAGCCAGGAAGATAACATCAGGATTCATGAAGATGGCATCTTGCAACATAGCAAGCTGACCAACTACGTCAGCACCCAGCGTTGGGGCCAGTGTTTGGAATGTAAAGCCCAGCTCAGTTGCGCGGGACTCAATACCGGCACCGATTGCCATGTAGATTGGGAACTCTAGACCTGGAGGCATGTAAATGATGTGCTGTGAGTCAATCTCAAGATTGTCCATTGCTGCTTGAGAACCGGCTTCCATCGGATAGAGTGGGATGCCGTTGAATGTTGCAGCTGCCGGAACTTCGTCTGGCTCTTCTTCATCGTCCGGCTCTGGCTCTGGTTCCGGGCTTGGTTCTGGCTCTGGGGTTTCTACGACTGGTTCTGGCTCTGGCTCGTCGTTTCCGCATGCGGCTAGGCCGAATACGGCAGTTACCAGCAAAATTGCTAGCAACAAAGATAGGATCTTTTTCATTTTCGGTCTCCTTTTTTCTTATTTTTTATCAGCACTTGGCTCCAATGTCTCAGCTTCGCTTTCTCGCGAAAAAAGCTTTCTGATCTTCAGACCCAAGTTACCTTTCCACACGTCCAAAATAACAGCAAGTACGATGATTGCGCCCAGGGCAATGTCCTGTACGGTATTGGGTGCCGCATTCAGGTTCAAGCCATTGCGAACTACTTGGATAATCAAGGCACCGAACAGCGCATTGAATATAAACCCGCGCCCGCCGGCAAGGCTTGCACCACCCACAACGGCGGCGGCAATCGCCCACATCTCCAAACCAACCGCAAAGTTGGGCGAGCCGGAGTTTGTCCAGGCGGACATTAAAACAGATGCAACGCCTGTCATCATACCTGCCAAGGCAAATACAAGCAGTTTCACTTTCTTTACATTAATACCCGACAGTCTCGCTGCCTGCTCATTGCCGCCCACGGCATAGATCTCTCTGCCCAGCTTGGTATACTTCAAAATGTACGAAAACAGGATGTAGAGCACAGCCACATAAATTAGCGGCAGCGGAATCCCGAACACCATACCCAAAAATAGTGGTGAGAAGTTGGGGTCTACCGTAAAGATTGCGGCTCCCTCATGGAACAGAAACGCAGCGCCCCGCAGCGCACTGGCAGTCGCCAAGGTGACAACGAAGGCAGGCATACGAAACAGCACCACAAGCAAGCCGTTAAAAGCGCCCAGTGCCGTAGCGAGCACGATTGTGAGTACAATTCCCGTCCACAGAGGGAAACCCATGTTTCTGACCAAGGTGGCAAGCACCATGCTGGTCAGCGCAATCATCGGGCCGGATGAAATATCAATGCCCCCGATTAGAATAACCAACATCGCGCCGATGGCCATGATGGCAACAACGGAAACCGCTCTGAAAATGTTAATCCAGTTGTCTACAGCCCAAAATCTGTCTGTTGTGAATCCGACTACTACAGAAATCAAAAGTAAGGCTAGTACAGGCCCTATGTAGGGTCTAAAGATCATTCCAACTTTTTTTAAGCTCACAGTTTCAACACTCCTTAACCCTTTATGCATCTCCAAACACGTCACGCTTATTGGCATCTTTCGCGTCCATGATGTTTGTGATTCTTCCTCGACGAACTGTGGCAATGCGATCACTCATGGCGATTAGCTCCAGATAGTCAGAACTGATCAGCACAACGCTTTTTCCTTGCCGTGTGAGTTCGTTGATGATGTGATAGACCTGTAGTCTGGCACCCACGTCAATCCCCTGGGTTGGTTCATCCATGATGAAGAGGTCTGCCTCTGCAAACATCCATCGTGAGATGACAATCTTCTGTTGATTGCCGCCGGACAAAAACCCGACTAACTTCTGTCTGGACATGGGTTCAATGTCCAATTGTTCAATTGCCGATCTGTATGAATCTTGTTCTCGCTTCAGGCTCAGTTTCCCAAAGCTAAAATGCTGGCGCATCAGTTTTCGCAAGCGTGCCGAAGTGGTATTTTGCGGCCCTTCAAAGTTGAAAAAGAGTCCGTCTGTTTTCCGGTTTTCCGTCACATAGGCAATGCCGCATTTACAGGTTTTGCTTGGAGACAATTTTTCAAGCCGCTTTCCGCTCAGTTCAATGGTGCCGGATGTAACCTTATCCACACCGAACAGTGCGCGAGCAATCTCCGTACGGCCAGAACCCAAAAGTCCGGCGAGTCCCAGCACTTCGCCCTTTTTCACCTCAAAGGTGGCATCTTTAATGCCGCCGGAGGAGCATAACCCCTCCACGCGGAGGCACACTTCCTCTTGGGCATTGTGCTCCTTGGGATAGTGCTCGGAAATCACTTTTCCGCTCATGGCTTCCACGATGGCATCGATGCTCATGGCTTCTTTGCACAGGGTGCGTACCAACTTGCCGTTGCGTAACACCACTGCCCGGTCAACAATTTCCATGACTTCATCTAAACGATGTGAGATGTAAATAATCGCCTGCCCCTCAGATGCCAGCCTGCGCAGCAGTGCATGAAGCCGTATGATATCAGGCTCAGCAAGGGCAGTTGTCGGCTCATCTAAGATCATCAGACTTCCGCCTGTGGTGAAGCCTTTGGCAATCTCCACCATCTGCTGCTCCGCCACGGAGAGTTCCGATACCAGACTATCCGGATCGATTTCAATCTCCAGCGTCCCTAGCATCTTTTGCACTTGGGCGCGCATACCATTCCAGTCCACTTTGCCCAGTGCGCCTCGTTTGAGGCGGCCTAAGAACATGTTCTCCGTCACGGAGAGCGACGGTGCCAGAGAGAACTCCTGGAACACAGTCGCCACTCCGTTTTTGCGCGCTTCTTGCGTACTGGTGAGTTTGACTGCTTGCCCTTCTCTATAGATGGTTCCCCCTTGGGGATGGTTTACACCTGACAAGCACTTGATCAAGGTGGACTTCCCGCTGCCATTCTCACCGAGCAAGCCCAAAATCTCGCCCTTGTTTATCTCTAACGATACATTGTCCAGCGCAATTACGCCGGGGAACCGCATTGTTAGGTCTTGCACTTGCCAAAAGCTTTCCTTGCCCACAGTCATCCCTCACTTTTCCTCTGTGTCTTGCACAATCGGATCAGAATTAGTCGTTATACGCGCCGGCGGAATAGGTCAGCTCATAGCTGTGGCTATAGACTTCAAAGATGACACCAAATGGGTCTTCCACATAGCACATGCGATAAGGTTTCTTGTCTTTGTAGTAATGGCGCACCGGCATACGCTGCTTGCCGCCGTGGGCAACAATCTTTTCGACCAGACCTTCTAGGTCAGGGTCTTGCACACAGAAGTGGAAGAGACCTGTTCTCCAATACTTAAACTCTTTCTCACGGGGCTCATTGTTCGGGAACTCAAACAGCTCAATCCCGATGCCGTCACCGGTAGACATGTGGGCGATACGGAACTTTGTCCACTCTTCGCCGAACACGTCTGTACACATCACACCGATATCTGTGGAATCATCCCGCTCGATGAGGGTGGGAGGCATGATCAGATACAGCCCCAATACGTCTTGATAAAACTTCACGGCTCCGTCTAAATCCGGTACGGACAAGCCAATGTGCGAAAATGTTCTTGGATATTGATTACTCATGTGAATGTCTCCTTTTTCATTTTGTTTTTATTTACGTAAACATGGGGTGCCCGCTAATAAACGATGTCAAACGGGCGCTCACCAAGTAATACGGCACGTACATTCTCCGCCGCAACACGGCGGCACTCTTCCAAAGCCTGCTTGCTCAAATACGCCGTGTGGGGTGTAAAAAAGCAGTTGTCCAATGTGAACAACGGATTCATATCGGGGCTCCAATGATCTAGCTTCATGGGCTCCTCCTCCGGATCGTCCAGTGCAGCGCCTGCGATCACACCATGTTTCAACGCTTCGTACAAAGCCAGATTGTCCACACATTTTCCCCGGGATACGCACACCAGATACGCAGATGGCTTCATCATTGCCAAGGTTTCGGCATTGACCAGATGATGTGTTGCCTCGGTATAAGGGGTAAGTACATTGACCACATCACTCTCACGGAAAATATCCGCAATCGCCGCTTTCTTCACTCCCTGCGTTGCCATAAAAGATTCTGACAGATAGGGGTCATATGCAATGACTTCAAACCCAAACATGCGCAGCTTGATCGCTAGGTTTTGCGCAATCCGCCCGAAGCCCAGCAATCCATATGTGGCACCGCGAAACCGGGGGATAGGTGCAATCCAATCTTGCCACTGATAGCTGCCTGTTCGCACCTTATTGTTATAGTGCGGAAGATTGCGCATGAGCATAAACGAAAACGCAATCGCATGATCTGCCACTTCGTCCAAGCAATAGTCCGGCACATTGGTGACGATAATCCCCTGCTCGCGAGCTGCCTCCACATCCAAGATGTCAACCCCGATGCCATATCGAGCAATGATTTTGCAGTTGGTAAGCTTTTCAATGGTCGATCGCGGGATTTTTGCATACTGCTGGATGATGGCATCCGCATCTGCCGCAAGCTCAGCCAGACCTTCGCCGGTTTTGCACTTGAGGCCGATCACCTCAGCACCGATGGGTGCGAGGATCTGCCGCTCAATCTCATTATCCGGGTAATCGAAATCGCTTATATAAACCTTAAACTTAGACATCCCACACCTCCTGACCGAAGCCGGTAACCACTCATCGCTGCACTCTCCCTGAAGCGTCACCGTCCATCAATTTATGCACCTCTTTGACTGTAACTTGATTAAAATCAAACTCAATTGTCTGCTTGAGACAAGAAGCCGCAACCGCAAAGTTGATTGCCTCTTGTCCGCCATAGTTCGAGATGAGCGCATACAGCAGCGCACCGCCGAAGCTGTCGCCGCCGCCAACCCGGTCAACCAAACGGATGGTATAGTTGGGAGACTCATAGAAGCTCTCGCCGTCATACAGCATTGCCGCCCAATTGTTATCGCTTGCGGAGATACTACCCCGCAAGGTGATTGCAACTTTCTGGAAGCCGAAACGCGCCACTAGTTGCCGTGCCACATCCCGATAGCCCTCTCCGCTGATTTTCCCGGCGGACACATCTGTTTCCGCCGCGTGGATGCCGAACACTTTCTCCGCGTCTTCCTCGTTGGAGATACAGACATCCACATATTGCATCAGCTCGCTCATGACCGTGCCTGCTTTTTCAGGTGTCCACAGCTTTGCACGATAGTTGATGTCACAAGAGACCGTAATCCCTTTCGCCTTCGCCGCTTTCAATGCATCCCGCGTGATTTCCGCCGTAGTGTCTGATAACGCCGGGGTGATTCCGGTAAAGTGAAACCAGGTCGCACCCTCTAAAATCGCGTCCCAGTCAAAATCTTCGCGAGAAGCCATGGCGATGGAGGAATACTTCCGATCATAAATCACAGTGGACGGACGTTGTGACGCACCCTTCTCCACATAGTACATCCCAAGACGCTCCCCGCCGTACACCATGTGGGAAACACCAACGCCGTACCCGCGTATATCCCGCAGAAGTGCTTCACTGAGATCATTGCTTGGGATTTTACTCACAAACTCTGACTTGAGTCCAAAGTTTGCCAGAGACACTGCTACATTGACCTCTCCGCCCGCGAAGGACAGCTTATATTCACGCGCTTGCTTAATCCGCAGAAAGCCTTCTGGATTCAAACGCCCCATTACTTCTCCAAAACACACTATTTTTTGCATATTATTCTCCTCCCATTTCTTGCGCAGACGATTTAACCCGCATCGATCTGACTTGTATAGGTCTTTGCAAGCTCTGTCAGCTTTGCATAGTCGCCGCTGTCAATCAGCTTTTTATCAACAATATTGCTGCCGACTCCGATACCGACGGCTCCGGCATCCATGAACGCTTGCATATTGTCCGCGTTCACACCACCCACCACCAAGAGTGGGATGTGGTTAATCGGCGCACAGACTGCCTTGATATATCCGGGCCCAAAGTCCCCGCCGGGGAACACTTTGACAAATTTGGCACCGCAGTTATGTGCCAGAACGATCTCACTGGGTGTCAGCGCACCGGGGATAGAGATCATCCCTAAGTCCACCGTATGGCGGATGATTTCCGGATCGGTGTTGGGCGAGATGATAAACTGCGCCCCGCTTGCATGTGCCGCATCCACTTGTTGCTTGGTAAGCACCGTGCCAGCACCCACATACATGCGTCCTTCAAAGGCATCGGCAATGGCGTGGATTGCGCCCCCCGTGCGTGCTAAGCAATTGGGGTCGCTCTGGTCAAAAGTGACTTCAATCAGCCGAATCCCGCCGTCGTAAAGTGCCTGGGTCACGGGGATGATCTTGTCATCCGGCAGCTTTCGCATGATGACAATGACTTTATGGCGAGAAATCGCCTCAATTACATGTTTCATTGGTCTAAGCCTCCAGTTCTATTGCATAAGCCCGCACCGGGAATCCATCCGCACCGGCGAATGCCAGAGGTGCGCCGCAGAAGATGACCTCTTTGTCCAAAATCGCATCCAGTCCGCACAGCCCCTCGATAATCGCCACACCGTGCTTGGATAGCGCTCGATGCACTTCAATATACAAGGGTGGGTTCAGGGATGGCGGCTCCACACCCATCAATACGACACCAAGTTCCACCAAACGCTCCGCCACCTCCAAGGAGATGCGCGGATAGTCGGTGAAGTATTCCGGCGTGTTCACACGAGTGCTCCATCCTGTCAAAAACAGCACACGCTGTTTGACAGAAATCGTGTCCTCATAGGCTCGGATATCTTCCAGCGTGATATCTTCCTCGGCACCCCGATGTCTCACATCCACCACCACGCAAGGGCCTACATAGTGCGATAGCGGTACCGCTTCCAAGGTAGCGCCATCTTGCAGAAAATGCCTTGGCGCGTCCGTGTGTGTGCCGGCATGTGTGTTGATGGATGCGAGTCCTAGGCTAAACGCACCTTCTTCAAAGGTATGGGTCAGCCTGTACTCCATGGCAGGGGTACCGGGAAACACCATGTCATCTACGCTGAAGGGGTGGGATAAGTCATACAGTTTCAAAGCAATCGCTCCTCTTATACTAGTCTCAAATAAAAACATGACTTTTTGTTTTTATATTGAGACTCATATAGATGTGTTATTGTGCGCCTTTTGCGCAATAACTAGCCCGCAAAGCGGGCATATTTTCGATAGACTTTTTATCGAAAATTAGTATTAAATGCGTCCGTATTTTGCGAGTAATTGTTCTACTGTCGCGCCGTTCAAGATATCTTCCCGCGCCGCCGCTTCGCCGTCCGCTTGCTTTTTCATCCGCACATAGATTTCTTCAAGCTCTGCCGCCGGAGCAACAACAACGCCGATCTCGTCAGCAACGATCAGGTCACCCGGATTTACAATGATGCCGCCGCATACGATAGGTGTGTTGATCTCAATGGGCTCTTTCCGACCGGATGTAGCAGTATGCGCCGCACGCGGGCTCACGTGGGTGGAGTACACAGGGAAGTCCAGCATTTTTGACTCATCCGTATCACGGCAGCTGCCGTCAATGATCGCACCCGCCAGGCCTGCTGCCTTGCCCAAACCGGACATGAGTCCACCCCAGATAGAGGTTTCACCCTCGCCAAATGCATCAATCACAACAACATCACCGGGACGCGCCATCTCGAAAATGCCGAGACAGTCAACGATATCACCGGGTGTCAGCTTTACAGTCAGCGCAGGGCCGATCACGCGCTTGTTTACAGTACGCTGCAGCATGGTATTTTTCATCACATTGTCGCGCCCCTGGGCATCTGTGAGCAGACAAGACAAGCTGAGCACATCTTTCATTGCCAGATATTTGTCAATCGTCGCTTGATTTACCTCTGGGCATGGATTAATAATCTTTTTCATCTGAAATAACCCCTTTCATTTGGTTTGCAGCTGCAAAACCATAGATATATTTTTTATTCGCAAGTGCAGAACCGCCCGGTCAAACGACAGGATAATGAACCGGCTCTCCCTTTATGAAACGAACAACTTCTTCCGCCACTTTCCGCTTGAGCTCCGGCTCCGCCTCTTCCGAATACCAGCCGCTGTGCGGGCTGATTGTCAGATTCTTGTGCAGAAGCAGAGGATGGTCAGCTGGCATCGGCTCGTTGACGATAACATCTAAGCCGCAGCCTGCCAGCTTTCCGGATTCCAGCACCCGATCCAGCGCGGCTTCATCGATGATGACACCACGGGACACGTTGATCAAAATCGCCCCATCTTTCATCATGGCAAAGGCTTTGTCGTCAATCAGATTCTCATTGCCATTTGCCGGACAGTGGATGGAAATGATATCCGACTGCCGAAGCAGTTCTTCAAAATTCACGACTGTTACATAATCCGGAATCTCCTGCGAACGCGATGCCGTTGCGATGATCTTCGCTCCGAATGCGTGCATTCGCTTGGCATAAGCTTTCCCGATGCGTCCAAATCCGAGCACACCCACAGTCAGGGTGTTAAACCGATGTATCGGGATCGTATCAACATAGTTCCAGCGCCCTTGCCTGACATCTACATTGGTCTGATGCAGTTTGCGTTGTAGGCACAAGGTGTGCGCCGCCGCTTGGTCAGCTACTTCATTCGTGCAATAATCCGGCACGTTGCACACGCGAATCCCATGCTCTTTTGCGGCTTCTAAATCCACCGTATCTGTTCCCGTGCCGTAGCAGACAATTTGCTTGAGCTTGGGCAGAGATTCAATCGCCCGGCGGCTCAGCTTGGCATATTGCACTAGCAAAACCGTAGCATCTGTGCAAGCTGTAATCACTTCTTCCTCGGAGATACAATTACGCCAATCACAGGTGAGACCGTTTGCACCGAAGATTTCTAACTCTGCGTCAATGTCATCAAGATCGCAGTCTGAAATCACAATCGTATGATCCATAGTTCTCTCCCTTGGCAGACATTGTTAACAACTTGTATTCAAGCATACAAGCAGAATATCAGATGCATGCATCCACTGTCAATATCATTTCTCTTTTGTCTGTGCCGAAATTTGAGACTGCTTTTTAGCCATATGTGCTAAATAATCTTTTTGTTTCATATTTTGATAATTTTTTGACAAAAACGGTTGATTCTTTCTGATAAAGCGAGTAAAATAGCATGTAAGTTTCTTGTGTTCAAGTATGCAAGGCGAGGAGATCAGTTGAATGGAACACGCGCAGACCCTAAGATTCAGACCCACCAGAACCATGAACAGCGGGATGATTTACGCCGCTCTCAAAGAGGATATTTTTACCCTCAAGCTCCGTCCCGGTCAGATGCTCAGCGAAAATGAGATTGCAGAACGTTACCATGTATCGCGTACACCGGTAAAGAATGCCTTCATTCGCTTAGAGCAGGAAGGCTTTATTGAAGTAGTTCCTCAAAAGGGAACATTCGTGACCTTAATCGACTTCCGACACATTCAAGATGTTCTCTACATGCGCTATGTGCTGGAGGTTGACATGCTTAAAGCCATCATGCGTCAGCCTAGCTTGACGGAAGTGACGGAGCGTATGCAGGTGCTGTTAAATGAACAAGAGCAGCTGATCTTCAGCGGCAACTCTGACCCGGCATCCTTCCATAAATTGGATAGCCAGTTTCATTCCTTGCTATTCTCCCAAGTCGGACGAGATCAGATCTGGTCTATCATCCAAGAGAACCACGTTTACTATACCAGGTTTCGGATTCTAGACACCCACGTAACCGCCCGTTATCCCCAGCTCTATCAGGAGCATGTGAATATTTTAGGTGCGTTGCGTGATCGGGATGAAGCCCGCCTAGACAAATACGTGTTTGACCATCTCCACAATCTAATCGACCAATTCACACAAGCCGCCACCGGCGAGCACAGAGAATATCTGATTAATTTCCCGCCCAATCCATAACACATTTTAGGAGGTTTTACCCATGGCACGTAAAGACATTGAACAGCTGATCCAAGTTTATTTCGATGCAAATTTCGAGGCAGATGCTGCGAAGATTGCAAGTGTCTTGCATGAGCAAGCCCATGTCTATGGGCATGACGACATAGGGGCCTTAGTTGACATGGATAAATCCTCTTTCGTCGCACTGATTGACTCCCTATCACCCCATCCAGAGGTTCCGCGGCAGGATGAACTCATATCCCTCGACTTCATCGGCGATCACGCAGCTGTCGCACGGGTAAGTATTCGTGTGGAGAACATCATCTATACAGACACCCTAAACTTCATGTACCTAGACGGCAAGTGGGGGATTGTCTCAAAGATTTATTCAGGTGTCCCGGTGTAGGGGAAGGGTAAATTTCAAGTGCAAAGCAAAAAGAATCGGCTGAGACATATGTCTCAGCCGATTCTTTGCAATATCATGTATTTCTGACAGTCAAACTCACTCCCAAACAAACCGAAACTCCACACCCAGCTCATCTCGCGCATCTTGCAGCGATTGTTGTACAGTCTCGTTGAGTGGAATCCCAGTCTCTTTGCGCTCCAAGTAAGCCAGATATTCCAACTCGCCCGCAGTATAGATGCGCTCTTGATCCGGCGCAATCCTGGAAGCTCGGAGAGAGCGGAGGATTTCACCGGATGTATGCTTAAATTCTTCGATATCCACAAAGGCATTGATATCAATCACAAGAAAGAAATGTCCCAAGTGATGCGACCGTTTGGTACCATCCAGATTGATGCCGTTTAAAGATTGTAAGAAAATCCCAGACTGGAGCGCAGCAGAGAGAATCTCTACCACCGTGGCATATCCAAAGCCCTTATAGCCTCCCAGTTCATCTCCGATTCCACCCAAGGGAGCCAAAGCGCATGTCCCTGTGCCAAATCCGGCAAGTGCCACATCCGGATCGGTGACAGGCAGTCCTTGGGTGTCAATAACCCAGCCCTCGGGCATTTGCTTGCCAATCCGTGCGTAATGTTCGATCTTCCCCCGCTGGGTAATACTGGTGGCGCAGTCCAGCACAAAAGGGAAGTCCTCATCTGTTGGCAGTCCGATGGTGAGGGGATTGGTACCCAGCATGTTTTCCGTACCAAAGGTGGGCGCAATAGATGGTCTGGCATTGGTGCCGGTGATACCGATCATTCCCGCATTTGCTGCCATCATGGTGTAATATCCCGCAATGCCGTAGTGGCTTGAATTACGGACAGCCACCATGCCCATGCCATATTGCTTGGCCTTTTGGATAGCAAGCTTCATACTTCGCACACCGATGACATGCCCCATGCCGTCATGTCCATCGACCACCGCTGTGGTAGGGCCCTCGCGTACAATCTCGAACTGTGTAATCGGGTGCAGAATTCCCTCCCGAATGCGATCAATATAAACAGGTTTAAAGCGTCCAACGCCATGCGAATCAATCCCGCGCTTGTCCGACTCGATGAGCACAGCGGCACAGATTCGAGCATCTTCAGGTGGCACACCCGCCACAACAAACGCCTCAGTCATAAACTGTTCCATCCGCTCAAATGATTCGTATTTCATACAGAAACCTCCACATAGATTGCTATGATCATTATAATACATAGTGCATAGATTGGAAAGCCATCAGCGATGCTTATTGTAGGGCGCGATGTCCGTAATGTAATACAACCTACAACTGCGCCCCAATGATAATGTAGCATACTAGCGTCAAATTTTCCACTCAATCAGGACATTTTTACTCGTAGCGTCAATCCGTGAGATCAGCCCGTCCACTACAAGTTGCCTGTCCTCGAAAGTCACATCGTCCCAACTTTCGAGATAGCCGGATATGCTTCTCACGTGTTCCGGCGAAAGGGTCGATGTCCTCATATCGGCAATCGCTTTCATAAGCGATTGCCGTTTTGCGTCCAGTTCCTCGATCTTTGTGTTTGCATACGATAAAAGGGTAGCGTTCGCGCCCGTCAGACTGTCCAGCAGTTTTTCAATCTCACTGTCCACCCCGGCAAGTTCCACATTCAGCGCGGTCAGCTTGGGACTTGCCTTTTTGGGGTTCCCTTGCGTTAGGACTTGAAAGGCCCGAAGTCTGCCCACCATTTCGTTGTAAATGGATTCCTCAAACTCCCGCACCCGGAGCGTCCCACAGCCCTCACAGCTTTTCGCCTCCATCCGCTTCCAACAGCGGAAATAAGAATTGCCTGTTGGACTGTTTTGGTTCAGCAGTGCCGCCCCGCATCTGCCGCATTTGATTTTCCCCGTCAGCCATGTACTTTTGACCTTGCGCTGGCTTGGAAACTTCGTGTTGTTCATCATCTTTTCGCGGCAAGCAAGCCATATGTCCGAAGATACAAGCCCTTCATGGGGCGCGATAACAAGTGTATGGCCTTTGAACCCGGCCTTTTCGCTCTCGTTTGTGTTGCGCCCTGTGTAGAAATAACAGCCGTTCGTCCCCGCGAAGTCCGCCGCCTCGTTCACAACATCCGCCCCTTGACCTTTGAAAAAGTCATAAAAATCAAGGTCAGCTTGTGCATAGGCGGGATTTTTCAGCATATGAGAAA
>Ga0136643_10000814_pt1 | contig 36098 bp, 17 predicted proteins | sample TergutLab28metaG_FD_96883 | JGI IMG/M metagenome (GOLD analysis project Ga0136643, IMG submission 96883) | Labiotermes labralis P1 segment gut microbial communities from Petit-Saut dam, French Guiana - Lab288 P1 (version 3) (version 3) | ecosystem: Host-associated > Arthropoda: Insects >...
CACAGTTTGTAAATTTTGATGCCAAAACGTTTCCTTTTCTTGGGAATGTACTGCCTGAAAATAACCCTGCCCTGGAATTTTACAATTACCTCATCCACTGCCAAATGTCCAAGGGGTTGTAGAATTTAGGGTAAGCCTGATTCAGGATGTCGAAGACGGTCCTTATTTTCCGTAGTCTGGCATATTCCTCGCCTGGGTCGGGTCTCTGTGAATTGTCCGCAAAGTGCAAAAACCGCAGTATGTGTAAAAATGTGTCTCGTCTCATGGTCTTGCCGTAAAACAGTGTGCAGCTGTTTGAGTCTAGACCAGTAGTCATTCAGTGTGTCTTTCACATTGTGTCCTATTTGTAGAGCTAAGGCAATGAAGGTCATTATGTTAGGCAACATAATGTCAGGCAGTTGGTGGCTAGGTCCGGCTTGTCTGTCCAAGTGTTGCTGGTAGTATAAGTTTGACTGTTCCACTAGCAGCTGAAAAATTTCTGTGAAAAACAGCATCAACACAGCCAGTGGTGAGCTGTCTTTGTTGATGTGTAGAGCCTTACTGTTTTTCAAGCCTTTTGCTGGACCAACAAATGGATGGATTTTTATGTTCCTTCCTTGAGGCAGTCCCCAGGTTGGTGATCCTCCGCCACTTGTTGCAGCTTGGGGCTCGGCTTCTTGTGGTGAGGCTTCTTGTTCTTCATATTCATAAAATTCATCTTCTAAATTGCTAGCCTCAGCACCTGATTCCGAGTCTGTGTCAGCAACCAGAATTTCACTGATGGTTAGCTTGTCCAGTTTTATTTCCTTTGCTGCCATCGCACCACGTACTGTAGTGACTCAGATTGTTTTGTATGGCTGGTGCCATAGCTGCAGAAACCTAATGCCTCGAAGATAGAATAAGCTTATAGGGTGACAGCAAAACAGATCTAAAGCTACGATTTGAATGCTGGGTAAAATTCTGCTAGTCAAGGGTGTCCACGTCATTTTCGCTAAATTTCACGACTGTGTGTTGCACATTAGGGCCCCACGGTCCCTACTAAGTGTCCCAGAACTACAACAGGCACACCTGTGAGCCCATCTGTAGCTGTAAACATCGATTTTCGTGGATATCTCCAGTTTTTGTGCATTGGTTTGATCCGTAAGTTCACTTTACAGTATGCCACTGAAAACCTTTCAGACGGTCAATTAGTGCTGGTTACATAGTCCACTGTTGATATTCAGCTCTATTCAACCTACACTCAGCTCCAGTGCGAACGATAAACAGAAGGGTGCTGTGTTCTAAAATTATAACTCAGCTGACACATGACATAGAAGTCTAGGCAGCTTTGGGGGGATAGTGCAGAGGAGGGGAAGAAACTCTCACACCAAAAGCAGCCTTGACATTTAGGTGACCTACCACATGCAAATCCATAGCTGTCCAAGATGCAGCGATGAACAAAGTCCTTCCAAATTCGACACATATTGGTGACCCCGTAAGGGGACGTTAGGATGTGCGGTCGATTTAAATCCCTCCCTGCGCAACCCATTAAGGGGTTGTGTGGCTTTGAACGGTTAATACACAAAGAATATCTGATTCTATCTGCCTTCACTAATCAGTGTTACTGTCTCCATTTTCACAGACAGTGTCTTCATCTTCCTCACATTAACTCCAAACATTCCCATCCTCCTCACTGCCATTCCACAGCATATCATTAGTAGTCCCATGCATTGCATTGGATATACAGCACTTCTTAAAACCCGTCACAGTCACTTCTGGTGAGATGCGCTGCCATGCCATTCTGATCCACACTGACTAAATACTATATTTATATTTCTTGGATTATAAACTTACTTCAACCTGTGAAGATTCACAGTTTTCTCCACAGATGGTATTAATGGTCTTAAGAATTTAAATACATGTGTTCTTGTTTTTTGTGTCTTGCCTGTGGTCTGATCAAGCTGAGTTTGTGGATCTTCTTATGACTTTTAATTGGTGGATTGGTCCAGGTTTTATTTTAAACTCTGTTAGTTAATTTTTATTTTTCAATAGCCATTTTCCTTATACTACCCTTAGACTTAATCTCTTCTCAGGTACGTATCTTTCAAGTAACTGTTTCTGTGGTGCCAAGTGATCGAGAATTACTTAATCTAAGGTGTGTACCAGGTTATGTGCTTCTTCGCCTGAAAATGGGAACAGAGCTGGCTTCTGCCATTGTGTGTCATTAAGAAATTAGATGACTGACAAAGTCCAGAAGAGAAAATTGTGTCAGTTAACTCTTGTCGGACTCTGTTCTCTCTTTTGGGTTTCTTGACCCGTGATGCTGGGACCAGTAGATTGTCCTGAAATGTCGGTGAAGAATTACCACTCTGTGCTGTGTTATATCTCAGAGGAGTTTAGATCTCACATGGTTTGGTGATGCAGGCCTTGGTTTAGCTCCACATGATCCAGGTCATATTGATCCAGTTTGATTCAGACTGGTTTGGTGCTTCATACACGAATTTGAGATGACCTCACTTATTTAAGCACCCAGTTTATTGAAAAACTTTGTCTTCCATTCGAGTAAATACGGTAGTTGAGAAGAATAATTGTAGAAAATTAAAATGAGAGTGAAAAATAAACAAAATGACAATGACCTTCAACTAAGCTTCATAAAAATAGGTGGATTTTCTTTAAACTTGTGGAGTGGCTAGATGGATCTTTCTTAAGCATGTACTTTTTATTTGAAGTTTTTCACTCTATAAAGTATGTAATAAAATGGATAATATTAGCAGATGTAGCAATGGGCATTCAAAGTGAAAAGTATCCTGGCCATCAACAACTACTTTGATATTAAATCTCTTGTACTTTAAAGGTTAAAGTAAGTGTTATTCAGGAACTGAAGTGTTTGTGTGGCAAGACAACCACAGTTGTGATGGACTGAACTGTACCAAATGCTATGGATATGAGTCTCTTACATTTTTGTTGCATTAGGAATAAGTAAATGTGTTGTATTGAAATGTATATATACTGTATAGAAATGTATAATTACTCCTTATACATGAGATATATACTCTGAAGGTCTATATCTCCACTGGTGGTATAGTTATACACTATATAGGATGAGGTTATCAATCCTCTAACCCCTATGAAATACACTGTTGTAAATGGGGATTTTTTGTTCCATTTGTGTGACCTTTTTCAGGAACATAAATCTGGTGTAAAATAAGATCTGCCTGTATATAATTTCCCTTGTATTTCTGTCCGTGTTGATGCTTGATATGAGCCACAACATGTCGGAGATACCGTGATATAAAGTACTAAGGTGTATATAGAGGAATACGTGTATTTAGTTGGATTTTAAAGACAGTGAGTTTCATATTGAAAGTTGTGATAATTGTGTGTGTGTGCGCGCGTGAGCGCGTGCGTGTGTGCATGTGGATGAAGATCGTGAAGAATGTTGGAAATTACAGTATATATAAAGCTGGAAAGGGTTGGCATGACTGTTTGAATGATAAGTAAACAAAAGTGGAATATTTAGTCTCCAAAATTCTTTGACAGATATAGAAGTCTCCAGAGGAATTTGAGGCACACATTCGTCAAAATTCTATTTTGCAAATATGAATCTTTTTTTTAAAAGAATCATTGTTTGGTGGGCCATTATAGTCTCCATCTGGAACTACATATGGCAAGATGTGCTGTTTTGGCTGATGAATGTTGAAGAAATGTTGGACCACCATTATGAAATATGCTGGCATGTGTGTATACTGACTGATGTGCCTGTCATGTCATACAGGTGATCTGGGCCATGTGACATCTGTGAGCAACCCGCAAGTGGAAGAGGGAGACTGCCGGTACTTGCCATGTGAGATTCTGCACGAAGACTTTAGCCACCTCACAAAGGCAGACATTTTTGCTCTGGGTTGGTAGTGTGTCTTTTATAAATAGGTTACTTGTATCTGTTATTTACTGTACTTTTTTTATGTATTTTAAGAGTATAGCCCTTTATATATCCCCTCCATAGCTAGTGATACTGCATCATAGAACATCTACACAGCTATGTAGTGGCAGGTTTGTAACATAGTGTATTAGCCAGACTGTAAGATGCACTGGCATAACCTGCCTAAAATCTGCGTGTATATCATCAACAGAAGATATTTCCCACATCTTCTATCATGAAAATTTTCCCCCTGAAATCTGGTTGAATCCTGTACTTTGGAAAATACAGCGAGTTGTGGTTTTAAAAAAAAATAAGTACAGTCAGTTATTAAAACATTATTCATAGGAAAAATTGTACAGTGTAGGATTTTCAGTAATGCACATGGGATGGAAATAAGTAGACTTACTTCACAGTCACCCCACTTTAATTTTTGGCACCTAATATCATGTACACCTATCACACAGTGCAGTGCTATGTGTGCTGAATGATGGGTATAGCCAGCTGCATATCATGGCCTTTATTGTGTAGCTGCTGTTGAAATTACAGTCTTCTGCACTTCACACCAGGCATTTAATTCCTGTGCCAAAGGGTTAACCTTTATTGTCATAAGTGACCATAATCTAGTCGTTAATGTGTAGTGCTCATTGGCCTGGGAGGCTACATACAGGTTCCCGTGGGTGTCATCTGTAGTGTTCTGCAAGCAATGTTGCAAAATAAGTCTTTTTTGTTACATACCTATTTGGTGAGATGTTTTCTGATTCCACTATTAAATAAATGAATACGGATGTTTGTGTCAGCCAAACATGAGCTACAAAATCTGGTTTTTGTCATATCTTGTATCTTGGAATTCAAAGCCATATCCCATGCTTTCATAACAATCCAGTACTTCACAAGTTGTACAAGTTTAAAACTGTAATTTGTATAATTTATTGTATGGATTGGTGCATACCAGAAATTTAATTGGCTATGCCCAGCAGAAAATCCGTTGTCATTATGAAGTACCATGGACATTTAAGCTTGGTGGATAAAGGTTGAGCAATTTTATGTATGTTAGGGAGTTACTTTTCCATTGTGTCATACCTGTGTTCTGTGATGTAGGTCTGACCATTTATGAGGCTGGTGGAGGAGGACCACTACCAAAGAATGGTGAAGAATGGCATAACATACGAGAAGGCAAGGTAAAAGAGTTGCAGCACCATAGCCGAGACTTCAATGATCTGATAAAGGTAAGGCATGTGAAAGGGATAAGGAAATGAAACCTTTTGTTTGATATATTTATTTTCCCTAGTAGTTTGTCTTTTTTTAGGTAAAACTACTGTAAGAATTTAGTCTTTAGTTACTTTCAGTCTTTGCATATCTTTCATGGAGAGCAAAATTCAGAGCATATGAAATTAGTAACACTGCTTTCCAAATATTTTAATCTTTGGTTTCACAGTCTCACTCTTATCATGGGCTAAGCAATGTGGTTTCTTTGTAACAGCAAATGATTCATCCTAATCCTGAAATGCGCCCTTCAGCCATCAGCCTTATTCAGCATCGTGTGCTTTGTCCATTTGGGAACAAATCAAAAGCACAGTTACGCAGAGAACTAAATGCTGAGAAGCTGAAAAATGAGATTCTGTCTAAGCAGCTTGAAAGTGCTGAGAAGTGTTTCAAGTCCTTACCTACTAACGTTATTCAGCAATTCACTGGGAACCCTTTGGACTCCACTGAAGGCCAACGACCAGTCTCCACTCGGACATCAAGATTGATTGGGAAGAAAGTGAATCGGAGTCACAGCACAACCAATTTCTAAACTTTGGGGTAACATTACAAATTACTTTTAAATAATTATCAGAATTTACAATATATTTCAGTTCTTAATGGTCTTCCTGTGCTACTAATTAATATTCCTGGGTGATTCTTGAAATATGCAGAATTCATTTTCACTGCTTTAATTTGCAGCGTAGGAATGAAATGGGAATGTGTTGTAAATTGTACTATTTCATTTTTATCATAATCTTGGTCTTGTGTCTTTTAAAGAATACCCTGTGATATGAGGCTTCATACAGTTTTATGGTTTGGAATCAAGTTAAATTCAGTAGATCATAATTCTTTGTGTTTCATATCAATTTGTTGGGCATTATTCAGTTTTGTAAGACTAAGACCAAATAATTTCCACATACTTTAAAAGTGTTCCAGGTGCATTCTAGTAAGTAGATGCATATTTACTATTTTAGTAGTTTGTCTTACTCTGCTGCAGAAGTTTTTAGAAGGTGGTATGGGCCTAAAGACATGAAAAATTTCCATTCAGCAGGATTTAGAATTCCTGAGGATTCAAGTCTTCTGATATGTGACACTGTGTCATCAGGAACCACCCACCCAACAACCCAGTGTCACATCCAAGATGACCTGAATCTTCAGAAGCAGTGCTGTGAGAAATACACATCTCACTTTGGAGTTCTTATTGCACTTACAAATTGAATAGCATGACGTTGGTAACATACATAAAGGTTCCCCTTTTCCTAAAGTTTTACTGCATGAAAATGTTCTGGTTGACAGATTTTTAATGTAGCCTGGTCTCATTTGTCTTGGCGTGTTGTTTGCTGGATCAGTATTCTATCAGCATCTGAAGATATTACTTGCAGAATCAGAATTAATGCCAATATTTTCTCGTTATGCTTTCCACATATGAACAGAAGTGATTATATTTGTGTTGAAAGCATAGTATTTGGTCTTTATGCATTTAGAAAATTATTTTCCTTACACTGACACAGGTGAATTTTTCAAGAAACATAATGTTACCATTAGCCCTGTTTATTTCTTTGTAAGACTACTGTTTGAATGTATTCATTTCTCAACTTTTTCTTGAAATTGACATTCAGCACTACAACTGTTTGTTGTATGGCATGTGGTAGACTGGTGTAAATTTGAGAGTGAATTTACCACATTATTCTGATGCAGAGGAGCTTATCTGGAAGCTAAAAATTATCATTATTAGGACCTGTACACCACATCAGTACAGTATCCTACTGCCATGTTGTACCTTGTATAATTGGAAGAGTTCATACCTTCAAAAGAATTTGCCCTAAGACTTAGAAGTACTACAATTTTTAATCATTGCATAGTTCATAATTTTGGACTGTTGTAAACAAATTACTGGTATCTCAGCATAGACACACACTTCATTATGCATTCCATACTTTTGAGTTTTCAAATTTCATTTTTCAGTTGAATGAATAGGCTTTATGTTTTGGACTCTGTGAGAAATATAAACGTAATCAGAACTCCTTATCTTTTCATATATTTACTGTGAATCTCAGATGAAAGCATCACTGTAATTTAATAATGAGTGTCTTTCACGTCTGTAGTTTTATCTGAAAGAATCCAGAAAGAAGAATCAACTTGTATTGTATTTATGAAAATCCCTAGGCAGTGGTTCTCAGCCTTTTGGTGTTTGCCATAAAGTGGGGTGGTCATTTGCCCCACACATCAGAATTAGAATAGTGAAGTAAAATTTATAAAAAGAGTTCACCTTTTTTAAAATAATGCAATTTATTGTTTAAAACATACAATTACTTTTAAAGCAGAAAGATTTAATTTTGATATAAACATCAGTTTAAGAAAGTTAAGTGCCCTTTCTGCTTTGCATACTTCATTTAACCCTCATCTACTTTCTTAATTTTGTGTGTGTATAAGTAATGCCCATATAACTTTCCATTTTCAAAATTGATATCTTTTAGGCTTTTGTCAATTAATACCATTTACCAAGCTTTTATATATAATATTATTATTGAAATAATTCATGTGTGTGATCAATCAGCTGTTCAACTCTGAGCAGTATTATAAACAATGGGTACACTTCTTCATGGTGCTGTAGTCTTTGCTGTTATAGGATACGTGCATAAATTGTGATATGACTCATTGAGATGGTATGACCCAGATTTGTTCAAAACATAAAAAGAAGAGATGGCATTGTGATTTACATGGAATATGAGATTAGAGATGAAACTGAAATATTATGCCTGTTAACAAATTCTTACTGTTATTGACTGGTAACATAAATAAAAACATAATAGTATTCGCTTTAACTCTTTCCATCCTTATGTTGATGCATGTACAATATTTTAGGTACCTGTTTTGTCATCTGTTATTGAAAATTTGTAGTGTTTTGACATGCTGTTGACTCATATGATATAAATTCATGAACACATACAGTGAAACCCTCTTAAGATGTTTCTCCAAATATTCAACAAATTTAGGTTACTAAGCAGGAAAAAATCTTAAAGAATAAACCTGAAAATGATTTCAATTTGTATTGAAATTGACATTGCCATTACTAGAAGATAATACTATATAAATTCCATGTTCAGTAATTCATATTCACCATCATACCACACATCATGTCTTAACTTTATTAGTGACTTGAACACATTCTTGAACAAAAGACAGGATTTTTCTGTTATAGGCACAGCTGGTAAATGAAGAGCCTGGTCTTGCTGTAACTGTTCTTTAAATACCAATTCTACCATAATATATTTTGCTGTTTTCATCTGCTTTTTGATCGCAACTGTTCACTTAGTAGTGGAGTAGTGTGCCTCGCATTTTAAGTTGGCGCAGATATGCAAAGTTCTGAAGCAATTATTTTTTTGTGATGAAAATTTAAAGTAGCATTTAGAGGACTCATAATATCCAGCTTTCCTTGAATTGAGAGCAGCTTACATTTTATGCCAGTTTGGATGTGGCCATGCTAATCAAATGTTCAGTAATTAATGGCTCTACAGAATGAAAATCATACACATATGAGCAGTTTGAAGTGATCATAAACAGTAAATAAATTTTTCACACAGAATACTTCATATTATTGAAATTAAAGTAAAACATGTACAGTCACAACATGCTGCATTAAATCCCTGCTCATCAGTGATGTAAATTACTCACAAGACATGCTGTTGCATCACAATGTGTGCAATTCACGTGTGGAAATAGATTATGGTGCATTTGGAATGCGATGTCTTATCCCACCCCCAAATTTCCACAGATTAACACTGACTTGCTTATGTGTACCTCTGATTTGTGGTGGAAACAACTGTGGAGTTTAATCTTTACAAACTACAAGTGTTATTTTATCACTGTAACTAGGAGAAGGTATGTAGTCAAACACAACTTAAGTTGTGTTTGACTACATACCTTCTCCTAGTTTCACACACACAACGGGGATGACACACTTCCTAGATTTATCACTGTAAGTTGGTAACAGACTGAATGAATGGGGACTTGTTAAGATTTTGATATGAAAATTTAGTGGGTGAAACCTCATTGCACCATGAAAGTTTTGAACTTAGGCGGGAAATTCTCTGAAGTAGGATGTATATTAAAAGGACATAATATATGTAAATTATATGGAAAGTTTTGGTACTAAATTGTTCCATATTTCTTAAGCGGGTTTTACTGTATATAATGGACACTTTAACTTGCCCATAGTCAGTGTTTAGCAGAGTTTTGAGCAAACATGTTAAACATGGCATTATTGGAATGGGAATGGTTAAAATTTTACCGGTCATCTATTTTCTTACAAGTGACTAACATTTTAGGAACATTTGTTTATATTCTCTTTTGTGCCTATATTTCTTATAAAAAATACATTGTACTGACACTGGTAAGTGCTTTTTTTTTTTGTGGGGAGGTGTAGTTTCCCTGTAACATTATGGAACTGTTGTTGCTGTCTTTTGCATGGAAATTAACTTGTAACAAGGTTTCATTTGTGGACTTAAAATTGGCCTGTTGATTTCTTCTGTATACTCCGATTAGTGCCTCTGCATAGCTTAGTGGGCCCATCTTGTAGTGTAACGTACTGAATGTGAGATGGTACAGACAGTTAAAGAGGTGCAAGTGGAATCTACTTACAAAAGAGTCCCATCAGATCTGAACATCTTTTCTATTTATAGATAAAAAATATTATACTGTGATAGGAGTCTTACTGGGTATGTAATAAACTCTTCCTACATATGTATATTTACAGGTAATAAATTCACCATTCACGTATATGTGTTTACACATGTACATTACACTACTTTTGCTCTCTTTTCCAGACTTGTCTATCATGACAGTATGCTGCATATATTTTGTTGTTCTTTCCATTGTGACAGGAATATTCCCTTTTGGATAATTCTGGGAAAAGCAGTTCTGCTTAAGTTTTGTGAATATAAAATAATAAATATTAACAGAAGAATATTTTGCTGTAGGTTTTATTCTGTATTTTTGAGACCAGACAATTTTTATGTAGGTCATCATTTCACTCATTTCATTTTAGACTGGTTTTTCCAACTGAAGTAGTATCATGACAGTTATATGATGGCTGTCCCATTTAAAGACACACATGGAATCTGAATAAAGAAACATGCTGTTACTGGATGTTGTATATGATCAATTGATGACTTTGAATTTTTGCATTTTGTTTCTTTTCCTGGCAGGTTTTTTTTTGTTACAGCTGCACAAGGAAAGTAGTGTAGTTGTTTTTGTTTGGTGCTTAAGCTAATTGGTAAAGGGTAAGTTGTTTTTAATTGATTTACCAATTACTTGTAATGTGCAGTAGTACTGACTGTTTGACTGCTGTAATGCAAAAAAGCCTGTAAGGGAAACAGAAATATTTGGGAATTTCATTCAGTTCCCCTATTCAGTTTTCACATATATTTCTGGTTTTTCAGATAGAAAAATTGGAACATAAAACATTAATATTATTTAGCACATGGACTCATACCTTCTGTTGAAATGTGAAGGCTAAGAAGAAACTCTTCCACAAAATGTGTACTCACAGGTGGTCTTCAAATCATGAAAAGTAAAAAAGATGTGATTTCTATTTTCCACTACAGAGTCATAGGTTTGTAAATACTGATGTCAATTGTCAGGACGAATGATGGATTTTGGATGGAAATTTGAATCCCATTGGTCACTGCAGCTTCGATGGATCCTGCGTTGTATTTGCATGTATTCATTTGGCTTCAAAAATACAGGTCTAAAATAGAGCTATAGTACCTGTTCTTTGCTTTTGTGATACAAGCATTTTACAACTTTATTTACCTTCCCAGTCTGTAGTTGTAAGACATACCATATGTAAAGCTAGCAGGTAATATTTTGGTTTGATTACATAATTTTTATCTCACATTTTTCTGTTTTGCTCCTCATTTTTAGTCAAGAAAGGTTTTTTCATTGAATCGGAATAATTTATTACCCCACGTAACCATAGTGTATGCATTATTTCTAAACAGTCTAGAAGCATGCTGAGGTACCGTGGATGTCGTTTGTAGGAGGCAGCATTCTTTCCCAACAAGTTAACTAATATGTTAATATCCTCCAGTCTTTGTTCCTTCAGTTAATTTAAGAAGTTACAAATGTATGCAAGTGGATTTCAATTTTATTGAAAATGGATTCCACTTCTGTCCATTTGATTCCACTTGTTCAGATGTGTTTCTGAACAAAACCTGAAATGTCTGATTGGTCACACTGATTATCTGTTAATGAATATGACCAGTGATAAGTCATAGTCTTTGCACAACATTCCATTAGTTCTGTATTATTTGTTGCAGTTGTTCATGATTGAATTAGCCTTAGGGGGCCTCAGAGAGATGTCACATGTAAAGTTACTGTGCTGTACATTGGGTGTAGAATACATTATTTTTCCTACATGGTATTCCATTTGGTGATAAAAGGCAGAGTGTGGTGCTGCCTGCAATTAGATGCTGTTTTATGTCTGACAATTAGCTAGCTATAGTGCATTAAATGTATCATGACCTTAATTTTTGCTGGTTTAACCCTCTTGTTGCTAACATGAATGTTATGTATGGAACAGTACTGATATAACATGTCATGTAAGCAATGACAGGATTAAGCTTTTCTCTTTCAGCATAAATAATTTTTTTTTGTATGGCATTAAGCATGATATAGAAATGTTCCTTGTAGGCATACGAGGTGAAATTTCATAATGCTGTGGTCTGACATTGTTCATTTCACAGTTATACAACTACATTTCAAAATGCTGTTTGACAGTATTCAGTTCACAATTAGACAGTAAAAATTTTATTACTTGAAGTATAAACATGAAGTCTGACAATTTGCTTTTTATTACACTTTTAAGTGCTCAGCTATTAGGAAGTCAATTATTATATGTATTTCAAAATTAGTACCCTAATTTTCCATTTGGAACATGTGGTCTAAACTGATATTTAGTTTTTCTGACAAGTTTGGCGGTATGAACTTAGGTAGTTTTGTGGAAACTTGGTGAACTTGATTAATTCATGTGATGTGTATGTTTGTTTGTTACTTGATACAACATTGTGATGTGTAGAAAATTTGTAATGTGACTTGAGATTTTGGCGTATGTTTAATAATGTTATATTTATACTTAGCACTTTGCTGTAAGACATTCCTAGCAGTGAGGAATGTTAATGTTGGTCTTCATTCCATTTCCATTCCATCTACAGCCCCTTCTGGGCCCTGGCCTCCCTCAGAAGATTCCTCCATTCTTCTCTGTCTTCTGCTTGTTTCCTCCATCCTCGTATTCCCAAGATCTGTGATGTGTCCCTCCGGATGACATCTTCCCATCCTGTTCTTGGTGTTCTCACTGGTCTTGTATTGGTCTTAATTAGGTTATTAGAATCTCAGCTCTGATAGCAAGAGAAGTCATTTCTCTTCCTGTCAGATATGGTGGCAGCTGAAGTGTGATACTGGACCTACATTCTTTGATATAACTGGATGTGAATTTTCTTTCCCTTGTTCTGGTAGAGTCACGTGGCTTCTGTGTTATCTCCATCTCATCTGATGGCATGAAAGAGTCTACATTTCATCTTGAGTGCACATCTGCTTGTGGCCCATATTACAGAAGTTCCCATATGAATGCATTATGCTATTGTGTAACTGTACTGTTTTTATCTGCCCCTAAGACAGTTTAATTAAATTCTCATATTCATGCTTACTCACCTTTTAATCAGGATCAGAGGTAAACATTGACTTCATATTCTCCCACACACTCATTTTTGCCTTGTCTTCTGCAGTTTCAGGTCACCTGTAGTATGATACGTACAGTATCTAGCACTTTTGGCTTGACTCCATGTAGCAGAATACTTTTAGGAAGCTAATAGTAGTTGCTCATCTGGCCAAGCAACCAGCCGTTTTATGGAATCTGATGATTTGTTCGTGTGTTTATAAAAGCCTGTCACAAGCTAATTAAATTTTGTACTCTTGTACTCTGTTTCATATCCTTTCCAATATTACCAACTGACATCTAGATACTAACAGCATTTTCTTCTTACTGGGTTTTCTGGCTGATCTACATTTTCTCTTTTAAGCTTCCTGTCTGCACAGTATCCTTTCTCTTTTAAGCTTCCTGTCTGCACAGTATCCCTACACAGTAAAATACATAGAAATTGAAAGGTTTTTCCAGTTATATCATGGATCTGAAGAAGTTACTATGGGTATGGTTCTTTCAGTTTGTCTTGCATTGGAGTTGTAGTCTAGGAATGATAATTAAAATATTGCCTCATAGTATCTTAAATCAGTGACAACTGTTCTCAAATTGCCAACACTTCACTAGGTCCAAGATCCATAATTGTACAATTTATTAGATTCGAATGACTGTATAGCCTTTTTATTTAAACTTTTAATATGTAATGCTTTTAAACTCAGGAATATTTTATGTGGTGAGTAATTTGTTTAAGAATAATAACCACAATTTCTGTAAAATATATGTGATTTACAATAAGAAATAAAGTTTTGTATTTTGTAAGGCACATGAACAATTATTTAAACTGCTTAAAATTTCCTTCCCCTATGTTTGTCTCCATTTGACTTTTTAGACTAGCACACTAACCTTAATCACTGAACTACAGCCTGATTAACCAATTGAAAGTGGTGTTATTGGGATTAAAAACAGTGGGAGAGAGATTTCATTAGCCTTACATCTAAAAATAGTAAGGCTGTGATAAACTATTGTAATGTGGTGCGACGGTCGTCCTAACCACCGACACCATTACCTAGAAAGGGTATCCGCTGCCACCACTTTGGACATTACTATGACGTATTTCACTATGTAACATATTCTATGACACTACAACATATTATATAAATATACAACACTAAAGAAGGTACAATAATCCAATCAAATCTAAAGCACAGCATAGGGTACTTCTCCTAGAGAAAGATTACAATTTCCTATAAAGGAATTTCCATAAGGAAAGTCTGATCACCTCAAAAAAAACCAAATATAATCCGAATCATTTCTACATTTCAATTTGGTACAGAACAACTTAACCATGCTTACCTGGCATGATAATTAGCAACAAAGCCCACATCTTATAAATTTTGCTCCTTCTCTGCTTCCCCAGACGTCTGTTGTTACCGAAGGTTCAACAAAGACTTTCTCTCGTTGTTACCGAAGGTTCAACAAAGACTTTCTCTCGTTGCTTTACAAAACCACACCACGCTTCTCAGCCAAAGTCAGCATTTCCTGCATTCACCTAGCAACAGTTTTCTGCAGCTTCAACTATTTGCTGTTGCTATGTGTGTGATAGGTGATCTGGACTTCCTGTTTGTTCGACAGGGAGATGCACCCAGCCATCCTTAAAATACTACCAACATATATGAAATATATAAAATGAAATGAAATAGAATAAAATAAAGTGTTCTCTACAAGGCACTACACTATTAATTTTTTTTTTTTGACTAGGAAGTCAAACAGTGACAGGACATCTGCTGTTTAGCACACCTATTCATATTTTCCATGTACTGACTTCTATATTATCTTCATACACTGGAAGTAGTTAAGCAGCTCTGCTGACTTGCAGTGTGTGAGATTAATAAAGCCTCCACTGAAAGTGTTTCACTTCCACCACTATCCAGTTTGGGCATCTTGACTCAGACACAGACAAGGTTCAAGTGAAATATTTTTTGTGCCCATAAATGGTAGATCATTTACAGATGATGTCTCACCTGTTGAGAATAGGGATGGGTAGGCGGTATGTCTTAGCACTCTGGAATTTATGACATTCTGTGTGAGAACAGTGTCTTTAGAATCAGTTTCTTTGAAATGCTTCATGCAACTTTATTTCAGAGACTGGAAACATTTCATGGCTTGTTGACTTTAAATTCCCACAGTTTGAATTTTTTCTTATTTATCAAAGTTGAAAATTGTGAACTGTATTCTGATTTGTGCTTACTTTCCATATGGATTTACTTTCGAACACACAAGACTGCTTGGGCATTATGAAATAATATAGTCACTTAATAACTATGGCAACAAATTAACCATGTAAAATGAAAGAAAACTGATTTGTAACACTGAGTGTACAACACACACGGTTATAGTGCTGCCATCTTGGTCCACACATGACAGTGCCATAGAGCAATGTTTGTATCTTGTGAACTAAGTACAATAGCATAATTTTGGAAAGTATGTTTTTTATTTTTTGTTATCATTATCTGATTAATAAGTCATCTGTAACCTGTACTGTTCCTTCAGAAGTTATACAAAATCATGGGCAGCAGCAGATACTGACCAATGACATTTTATCTTACATCTGCCATACTGTTGTACAATAACTATGAACTCCAAATTATACATGAATGAACAAATGTATAAACTATATAAAAATAAAATAATAACATAATGCAACAACAAATAAGATTTAAGGGATATACAGCACAAATCATGAATTACTATGACCCTAACAGCAGTACTTTTCTCTCAGTTATTCCACATTTTGCTACAGTTTCAGATATATACAGCCACCATCAGGTTAATGACCAAATGCTTCTTAGCTTTAAAACATAAATGTGGGATCCTAAGTTTTCACACAATTGTTAAAAACATTTATATTTAGGCCCTCTGTGTTAGGGACAATTATGTTGAAACTTTGGATCTGAAGTTTATCAGGTACTTGTTTAATATTAGAGAGGTTATTAGCCTGATGATGGCTTAGTGTAGTTGAAAAAATATAGAAAACCTGGAAGAACCCTAAGTATATTGTATGATATATCTCGAGTCAGCTCTAGTAATTCATAATTTGTGGTACATATACTTTAATTCTAGTCAACAGCACAGTGGAATGTTTTTAACTTAACAAAACTTGCACTTTCTTGGACTGTAACAAGAAACTTCATGGCACTGGACATGACAGTTAACAGTAATCCCTTACTGAATATAAATGTAAGGGAATATGGTTAGTATTGTCTAAAAACAATATACCAAATAGGTGCAGTAGTTCTGTATGTGATAAAAAATGTTATCATGCAACAAAGAGGTCTGTGGAATGTGGGAAAATGAGTAATGGGGCAAGGCATGTAACAGTAAAGTTCACCCTATAGCCTGCCACGAAGGTACAGAGGGGGAGTAGAGGTTTAGCTCTTCTCTTTCTTTAACCCCAGTGCTAGGTGAGAGCAAATAACAGTATAAACTTAATATTTTACATCTTCTGTGCAATAAGTAATATACAAAACTAACTGCATAGTTGTGTCTTCTATAAAGTGGAATAACAGTGTATTTCGTTGTGTTAACTTGCATATGAGTTAAAGTTTTGTATTCAATTCAGAGAAAAGTGTCACAAAACTTTGTGTCTTAATTATACTGATTACAGTAGCCATGGGATTACTGTGTTTTATTCCAAGGTGTGCAGCTTCAATAAATAATCAAAATTCTGTAATGGAAAATTACCTTGTAGTAATCTTTCTTGGGTAAAACCTTACACTGAAACATCAACATTTACAGTGCAACGTCATGATACTTCTGCAGATCGTCAGATTCAGACAGGGAGGACTTGCTCTTGTTGACAAACTTAGGTTGGCCATAAAGGCAAAAGGCATGTGGCTGCAGAACATTATAAACCCTGCCTTCACAGCACAAACTACCACCACCATTGTGACAGTATCGTAAATTGTTCAGCTCATCTAAAGAACCTGCGTGTCTTAACCGTGTGTTGCATCTTAGCACTCTTCTGTCTAAGCTTTGGGTTGCATTCACAGGGACATTGTCTGCTGTTGTGTATGAGTTCATTCTCCAGAGGTTGCTGTTGCTGAGGTCTCCAAGGGACTGTGACTTGCTAAACCTATACTGCGGTTGCTCCATATCTCTGAACATACCAGCAGCAAGCATCCCATTAAAAGTATCAGCACTGAATTCACTCACCATGCATGGGATATTAAGTGCCCTGAAGTTATGCTGATTTGCTGTAGTACCACAACTTACATGGCGGTGAACCACAGAGGGTGATCTGGCAGTAAAAAGAATAAAATAATGCAAAGACTAAGTAAGCCACGTGTCTTATTAAACTGTGTAACGTTTCCTGACTTGAGTGGCACATCACAGAAGGCAATTAAAATTCAGACAAAACTACCTTAAATACAACTACAAAACATACTCTAAATATGAGCTTCTAGTTTAGTGCATAAAAGTGTATCTCAATTACAAAAAAGTAAATAAGACTCCATCTTATAACAATATATGGTTGGAACTTGGAAAGAATGCTTGTCACATGCAGGACACAAATGTTAATTTACCTGGTAGGTTTAGGTCTAGTGGCAGTTGATGCTATAATACCGAGACTAGTGGTTGATCCTACAAATGCAGCATTTGTGTAACCAGCTGCTGGAAATATTCCATTCTTGTGATGCCCATTACTTGTAATATTGGTTGCACTGCTTCCACTGTCCACAAGGATTGAAGCCTGCAATACACACAATGTATGTATAACATAACACTGAGGCGCTTTTGTGCAACCATTGTTGCAGTGGAAAAGCAATAAGTATTATATATTCTGAGTGTCTGTTTGTAGCCTTTGGTATCCAGCATGAAATGTGCATGCACCATATTGTCATCTGTGGCCTGCCCAGCTCTACAGTATTTTTCCACATTATCTCATAAGCGACATGATTTTCAAAAACAATTATTGAATATAAAATGTGTGTTTTGATATTCTCTACAACTTTTCTCCAAAACATTTCTCATTCTAAGAAGAATAGCAAGATATGATAAAAAATGTACACAATTGTACAATTGTGTGCTACCAGATGATGGGCCAGTGAGGCCCAAACCAAGTAGGAGTTGGTATTTTGTAATATTATTGTGATTTTAATAAAATTGTATGCATTCATTGGTTTGAATTGTAACAACTGAATTACAATGGGCAGAAAAGAGAATGTGAAATTCTTTTTGTATTCTATGTAACCTAATGCATTAATGATACAAATGGTCAAAGTTTTCCATATTTATATTGCCTAAAGATTCCTCCTGATGTGTACAAATACATGCAACTGGACCCTGAATCACCTCAGTCCACTCCATATTTCCATAAATTATCTATCTAAAGGTTTTTCTATACTTGGTGCCTAAAACTGGGAATACCAAAATTTAATCCACCAGTCAGCATCTTGCAGTGTGTGTTCCTTCTACATTACACATTTCTGTCCTTTCTAACTACCAGCCAGTGACAGTCTACCTTCAGCTAAGTATGAACTGTTAATCCTGACAGAAATATAGAAAAGCTTTTTAAATGTTATAGAAGCAAATTATCGATATTCACACTGTACAAAATGCAAAAATGCTAGCTAGCATGTACAAACAAACACATGAAATTTATATATTCTTTAGACAGGTTAAGGTTTATTCAAATCTCATGAGTATTTTCTAAAAGTATGTATGGCTGTTTTAAGCAATTTTTCTCCAAAATTTTACCAAGTGCTGAATATAGACAACACTGATATGAAGAAAATCTGGGGTTATCTATTTTCATACAAATTTTGCTTTTGGCTAATTATAATTATTTAATCATCAATGTAACCAAAGAACCTAGCCATATGAATATAACACTACCATCAAAAAATGCAGAATTCATCCAACAATTTTGTATCATAATACCAGTAATTATGAATTCCAAAAGCTAGTGAAAATTTGTACAGACTAAACATTATGTAAAAATAGATTACTGATGATACGTATGAATTTAGTATCTGGGGCCTGATGATGCTAAAAAACCAAAGAAAGGAGCTAATAAAATTAAGTAAAGAGTAAGTTTGTTATTTGATGGATCAATGTTGTGTTGAGCGTATATGGGGTACATTAGTGAACATGAGAATGCTTTACTGCAGACTGCCTAATTTACGCTACAGGAAGTAAGAGCAGCAAAGGGGAAGAGGGGGGGAATAAATAATAAAAATAAAAGGCTTTACAAGTCGAAATGAAAGACGTTGGTTAGTATAGCAATGGCTGTTATCAACTCAGTAAACAAAATGTGAAAGAGAAAGGGAACAGACAAGAAAGCTAGCCTATGTAGTAGATATTTTTAAGCTGTACACATATTACATGCAGTTTTATACACAAACCATATTTAAGGCCTGCAGTCTCCTTAGTACCAACTTCTCCTCTTTCCATGTTGAGTACAAGGATTGCACACACAAGAGACCAGCAATCTGTGCAATAAGTAATGCAGAACAGTGGTTTAAAATTGAGTTATGTTGTTGCTAAAAGATTTACCTACCAACCCTCAAAGTTGTGAGGTTCTACTATAACTCATTTTGTATGTGTGTGTGTGTGTGTATGTGTAAGTATTAGTGTTTGTGCTCTTGCTTGTTCTTTTGATTATATTACTCATGCTATTATAATTGAGACAATTCAATATATCAAGAAATGAATGAACCACTAAATGAATGGCTAACAGAAGTAATGATTCAAAGAACGAGTCAAACATAGAGTAACTTAATGGGTATTCCAGTCAGGGAATGCATGAAAGATTTAACATATCAGTCAGTGCATCATTAATAAAGTAATTATTATTTATCTTAGACATTCTGTTTTGTTGCACAAATTATAAAATAGTTACTTATAACATCAGCACAACTAATTGTGTTATATAAATATTTGGCTACATGTTTCGACCAATTATGTGGTCATACACACTGGATACAAAAACCAGCTCCCTAGAAATAACAGCTGAATATACATATATGCCTCAGGTGGAAACATGTAGACAAACATTTATGCAGTATATTACAATTAGTTATGTCAATGGCATAAATACTCGTTTTGTAGTTAATTAACAACTAAACAGATACTTCAATTACTAATTCTAAAGAGCAGATTCTTTCTCAAAATGTGAATAGTAACTCAGCTAGGCAAAAAAGAATTCCCACTTTCATGGAACCTCAGTGTTCTTTTTTCTTGTTAGTAGACAAGGCAGTGTTTGACAAATCACAGCCTACTGGCATTTCAGAGTGAAGAGTTTTTATCTCCAGGGGTGTGCTGACACAATTAACTAATGTGTTACATATTCAATTGTAAATTTGCCTGTATTTTTCACTAGCCTACTCTTCACAATGGAAGGGTAGGCAAGGACTGGGTGGCATCTAAGCAGCAAACTTACCTAATAGCATATGCCTGTCTTGAGTTCACTTTTGGGTCATCTTTGAACTATATTCTAAGTTTATAGGTACTGGTATGACAGAACCAGTGTAAACAAGCTTCAGCACAAACCTGCTCAACACCTGTGCCTGGGGATCAACCACTGTGCCTGTCCACAACTTTTAATTCAATACATTTGCAGCTATGCAACATATCTGGGGACTGTCTCCTCTGATCACAAGTTAGTAAATGTATAAATGAATAAATATGAGAAGTTTAATGAAAACACACACACACACACACACACAGATATATATTAATAAATATGAAAAAGAGAAATATTCAATATAATGATATAAATGGAGAACATCATAGTGGGCTAGATAAGGAAGGAAAAAATAACACAAAATTTTTTTTAATACATTGAAGTCTATCTTGTAGACCTGAAAGTTAACTAATTCTAATTTATGTGATTTCATGTTCTAACACTAGTCCTTATGAATATTGCTGTCTTCTAGTATGTGATGCCACATAACCTGTTGAATTTGAATAATGTTTCCAAGAAACAAGCTGCCTCTATATTCAGATTAACCTTCCTGATGGAAACGGCAAGTTCTTCTAAAATGTTATTATCTCTCAACCAAAATATGTGGCATCACATTAAAAGAAATATTTAATACGAGTACAATGTTGCATACAAGAGTGGTGAAGAGACATTCAGCCCTACATTAGAGACAACTAAATACAATTATTTAACATACTGCAAGGCTGCAGTTATACATTTCACTACCTGTGATCTATGATAACACTAACAATCAAGAGGTATAATATAAGTAAATAATATTTTGTGTAGTAAGAGGGGCACATAATAAATAAATCCCTTTAGAATATTGTAGAAAAAAATTGAGAAATATCACTTACATTACACACAAGGCGACATGCCCAACAAATGAGTTCTGTTAGTCCATTGAGTGATTTCACTTGCTGTAATGAAACAATGAATGACTTCTTAACATTTTGGACACATTTTTCTTAAATACGGTTAGTAAAACAACACTTTTGTTTCAGACATTGAAGTAAATGTAGCATCAGTAATAAGATGATAAAATTGAGAAGAATGAGATGGACAGGATATGTAGCGCATATGAGGTAGAGGATAGATGTATACAGGGTTTAGGTGGGGAATCCTGAGGGAAAGAGACCACTTGGGAGACCCAGGCATAGATGGGAGGACAATATTAAGATGGATCTTCAGGAAGTGGGATGGGGGGGCATGCACTAGATCAAGCTGGCTCAGGATAGGTACAGGTGGCGGACACTAGTGAATGTGGTAATAAACCTTCGGGTTCCATAAAATGCAGGGAATTTCTTGACTAGCTGAAAACTGGTTAGCTTCTCAAGGACTCTTCTTCATGGAGTGAGTGAGTGAGTGAATGAGTGAGTAAGTAAGTAAGCAAGCAAGTAAGTAAGTAACAAGACAATCATAGGTAGGTTCAAAACGCAGCAGAAATGAAACATGTTTTAATAGCGTAGTAAATGAATTGGGATTTGTGTTTAACTACAAGACTAATATAATTCAGAAACCACATTATGCTTCATACTGTATAATATACTTCTGAAAACCCACCCTTCGTCCTACAGCTTTGTGACACGAGTTTCCTGCTGTCATGGATGCATATTTCATTTGTAGAAAGTCCTTTTTTCTGCATAATAAGTAATACAACAGCTCTAAAAACTGTCTCCATCTCCAGCTGAAGTAGGCCTAAACCTTCCTTGCAAATGAGGTGAATTAGTCACCAACACCTCACTTCATACCTTACATAATCAAACAGCTGACAATATAAAAATTTAAACACTAGAATTCAAGGGAAGGAAGGAAATCAAAATAATCTTGCATGCAGTTTTTTCTTTAATATGGTGTCTTATAGTATGGTAGAAACAAACTGAAGATATAGTACTGTATTTAATAATAAAGGGGAAAATCAGAGCACAAAAGTAAATATTCAAATTTAAGGAAGATAAATTCAGTACAGAAAAGTTTGATATTACACACTAAGGGTTTATGTATGCTTATTACGTACCCAAAAATGGAAAGTCATGAAAAGAACAAGTCCAGCTTCTGGAAATGTAAACATTCCAACCATTAACAGCCATCCTAATAGATACAAGGTCCGTTTCTGAAAAGATAATACGCTCATTTATGATCGTAATGAAATGTACTGGCATATTTGTGGAATACAGACTCCTGTGACATGATGCTGTACTAATAGGTCATTTGTTACGCACTTTTCAGAGGAGCTTGCTGCCTCAATTTTCATGGTAGTTGAAGAAGACAGCTCAAATCACATATAACATTTTTACTTCTCAAAACATCCACCCACTAAACCAAGTGAGAAACGAAGCATGTAGGTCTGCTAATCAATCTAACTGCAGCTTTCCAACTAATCTCTATTGCGTGCAGTTCATACAGCTCAACTGTGTATTATATTTAATTTTAAATACTTTCTGCTCCTAATTTTTAAGCACAGGTCACTCTTATGATACACAACTTTTAAATAGTGTTATATTTGGTCATGTAAGCAATAGTATAATGGGGTACAGTGAAATAACAAAGTGCTGACTCACCACTGTCAACCCATGAAGCAGAAGGGCTGAGAGGATGAATACAAAGAAGTAGCCTGCACACAGAACATAGGCAGGTGTGGGCAGTGTAACTGTACCATAACAAACATAATGAAACATAATTAGTAATTACAGAACACATGGCACACCACATGATGGTAGAAACAAATAAAAAAATCCAGCACATTCATTCAAGATGAATACTACAGAATAAGTGTAACAGATGACTAATCAGTGAGATTTCAGGCTCTCACAGCAATGTTATTAACAAAGTAAGTCTCCTGGAAAGTGACTTCATGTTGTTTGGTGAATGTTTGGTGAGTGGTTTCCCAAGCACACACTGTTACAGCCTACAAGACTTGAATCCTGAGATGACTCATGATTTATATTAAACTGATATTCATATCATAATTTGGGATTTGTTAATGTGCTGTAATGATAGAGTAAATAAGTTAGTGGGCTGAAGGAAACAATTTATTTCATATAAAAATGGTTTACTGTGGTTTAAGACATGCACGCTATGTTTCTACTAAACGTGTCATCAAATTATAACTGTGATAGTAGAAAAACAATATTTATAAAGGGGAGTTCATATTAACTACCTAGTTAACCACATAAACAACTTCATATACAGCTGCATGTCATATAGCTTTGCTTGAAAAGTCTTAGCTAGTCAAGAAAATCCCTAATTTTATGTAACAAAAAGGGTCATTGCTGTTTTCACAAATGCCTAACATTTACCTCATCCTGACCACAATGAATCTAGTCCACATCCTAGATGTATTAAGATATATTGTAATATTATTTATCCATTTACAGGTATGCCTCCCAAGTGGCCACTTCTCTTAAAATAATTAAAATTTCTTCTGTCTTTTGCAGTCTCTCTCACATATGCCCTTGCACCAGTTGCCTTATCCTTAATTTAATTGAAATGTTTGGAGTAAAAGAGAGAGAGAGAGAGAGAGAGAGAGAGAGAGAATGACAGGGGTGAATTAGTTTTGAAATAGATTCATCAAAAATTCAATTATCAGGTGCAATAAATCTGCCAAACAACATTAGAAATGTCTTGCAAGGATTTATTAAGGAATATGTAAATATTTTTTCTAAGTCACAAATTAATGCATGCATGTACTCATGGTTTATGTTGTATATGTGGATAATAAGCTTTTACTTATAATAAATGTAACACAGAAACAGACCTTCAGCCTCAAGTATCCACCAAAGTTCAATCGTGAATGCCACCACATATGCAACCTGCAACATAGTACACACAAATACAATTGGAGGTTTTCACAGTAGGATAGATTTGTGTTGCAGTCTTCTGGGTTATGCTATTGTCCAAGTCTGATAGGTGGGTATCATCATTTTGGAGGAACATCCCTATCTCTAACTTCAGGATAGAAGTGAGCTGTTTGGGGAATAGCTATTGCTGTAAAAGAACAATAAGGGAAATATGCCTTGTAAGGCAAGAGTGGCTATAAAGAGACAAAGTTTATGGGGCAAAAGGATAGGGCCAAATTGGGCTAATGAGATCAGTGGGCCTACAAAAGCTACTCTGCTTCCAGGCAGGACTTAAGAAACAACAAATAGCCCTTGTGCAGGTTTTATTTACTTCTTATACACATATATTTTTTTAAAACTATTTTAATTTTTTTAAAAATAATTCTTGCAAGATGACTTTCCATGAAGTTCTGGAGTTTGAGGGACATGTTACTATTGGATTAATTCATATCTCACAAATAGGAAACAAAAAGTTAATATATCTACACAAATTCCAGCAGAGAAAAGTTCTTTCAGTTGGGAAACTGTAATCAGTGGAGTTCCCCAGGGCTTAATCTTGGGACCATTGTTGTTCTTAATTTATATAAATGATCTCCCATATGGAATATATCACACTGCTAAACCTATAACATATGCACAAGACACAAGTGTATATATTGCATATTTGACTGTGTCATGTTAGATGTATCCTTGGTCACACAAGTGACTGATGGATGTAACATAGAACTCCAAACTGCAATGCTTTCACGGCCTACTTCAAACGAGAGGCATATAGCAATGTATTTTACGTTTGTAAACTCTTTCTTTTTTTTTTTTTGTACGTGTATTGGAATTATTGTAATTATTACCACATATCATAATTGCCGGATACTTAGCACTGTAAATTTTGTATTATACACTTGGACAAGTCCATTGTTGCATATGTAACAATATGGATGAAAATAAATCAATCAGTCAATCAATCAATCAATCGCTGCTAAGAATATTGATGTGTTACAATATGGCTAAGACTAAAATGGACTACATGAGCAAATGGTTTTAGTAAATGGTTTAAATTTAAAAATAAATAAGAAAACATAATTAAATTCTGCTCAAAACATTACCAGGATGAAACATTTCTAATTAATTATCAAAATAATCCAATAAAAGAATCTATTAATATCAAATTTCTAGGGTTAAAATTAAATAAACATATAAACTGGAAGAACCATATTAATAAAATTTTACCTAAACTGAGTAGTGCATGCTTTGTTGTTAGTTCTATGTACACTTCCAGTAACATGTCCACTCTCAAAGTGATTTATTTTGCATACATTCATGCTACAATCTGATATGGCCTTATATTTTGGCAGAATTCAATACAGAACAAAAAAGTCTTACTACTACAGAAAAGCATAATTAGAATTATGACTGGTTCGAACTGTAGCATATCATGTAAACCTCTATTTCAGAGAGTAGAATTATTAAACTTGTCTTCACAATACATAATATTCCTGATGAGGTTCTTGTCACAGAATTTGGAAAATTAATACAAGAAATAAACTACAATTGCATAAACCATCAACAACCCTTACGGTATACTAGAAAGGAGTATACTATGTTAACACAAAAATCTTTAACATATTTCACGAATATATTGCTGGATTGGTTCTAAGGAAAATAAATTTTATATCCAATATGAAGAAGTATTTAATTGACAAAGCCCTCTACTCAAGTGAAGAATAAATTAACTCTTCATATTCTACATGATCTAAGGCTTGATAGGCTATTTTAATTTTTTAGTAATTAATTATGATTTCTGATAGTATTTTTATACAAAATTTTTACCGTTCTTTAATACTGTACTATTTTTATGTATGAGGTTTTTGACCATCTTTATGCTTATGTGAAACTGGTTTATTGTGTGACTATTGAATGTCTTCAGTCAGATCTATTCTTATACATGCTTTATATCCTATGCCTATGTGCTCTAAGGGTGGATGAAAGTGAAATCTCATATGTGTGTGTTTATGTGTGCATGTGTGTGTGTGTAGGTGCATGTGTGTTTATGCACACGTGCATGTGCACGCATGTTTATGTGTGAATGTATTATGTATATATGCGTGCATGTGTGCATGCGTGTATGTATATACATGTGTGTGTGTGTGTGTGTGTGCGCGCGCGCGTGTGCGTGCGTGTATGTATGTATGTCAACATTTGTGAAATGTTACTTACTTACTCCATGGAGCAGAGTCCTTCTTGAGAAGCTTACTGGTTCTCAGCTAGTCAAGAATTTCCCTGCATTTTATGGAACCCGGAAGTTCACTACCACATTTACAAGTTCCCACTACCCGTCCCTATCCCGAGCCAGATCAATCCAGTCCATGTCCACCCATCCCATTTCCTGAAGATCCATTTTAATACTATTCTCCCATGTATGCCTGGATCTCCCAAGTGGTCTCTTTCCCTTAGGTTTTCCCACCATAAACCCTGCATACACCTCTCTTCTCCCCCATACGTGCTACATGCACCGCCCATCTCATTCTTCTCGATTTGATCACACAAATATTATTTTGCGAGGAGTACAGTTCATTAAGCCCCATATTATGTAGTTTACTCCACTCCCTTGTGTCCTTGTCCCCCTTAGGCTTGTGAAATTGTGAAATGCTATTACATATTAATTTTATTAATTCCCCAGGATGTCACTTGTGACTCTCATATATGTTTCTTTCTAAGAATGTAATAGTTTTAGTATGGTCTTGATAAGAGTAATTTAATTCCTGTCCTTCACTGGAACAAAAATCTGTTTCTCTAAAATCTGTTACAAAGAACATGCAGTCAGGCTTATGTGGTATTGATTGCTAATGAACTTCATCTAAAGCTAGCAACAGCAAATCTCCCATTGAACTACTCATTATTACTTGAAAGAAATGTGGTATTAGAATAGTTTACACAATATAACCATGAAATTTATGAATTATTCTAACCCTTCACTGTATTTCTGTGTATTCATTGTGACAACATTAGTTTGATATTTAGTAAGGAAGTATTCACTTGTGCAAAACAGTGCACTCCATGGTCTTAAATCATTTATAGGCAGCATCCGATATTATGCAACAATACAATGCTTTGAATAATTTGTTGTGAAGCATGTGTTAATATAATGAGAAAATAAATAACTATCAAGTTAATAAAACACAGCAGGCATTTTGCCATGAATGATACATGTTACTGTTATGTGACAGCCTGCATTAACAATATTGCCATATGAGACGAGCTCTTAAGTTCTTATAGTGGTCTAATGAACATATGCATCTTCTGGGATGTTGTGCGGTTTTGACTTTTAAATAGCTGCTGATATTTCAGCGCAACATGCTGCCTTCATCTTCAGGTTTTAGGTTCTAGCAGTCCAAGATCCTGAAGATGCAGAAAACAAGCTCCTCTGAAACTTTTGACAACTATTTAGAAGGCCACACTGCTTAAAGCACCAAAAAACTTGAATCTTTGCATGCAGACCACAAGGTCACTTACAAAATATTGCGACATGTGGTTAGCACTCTTAGTTCATTTGCAGGACAGAAGTGTTAATCTAAGCCTACAGTCAAGCTGTCCCAGCTCAGGCACTTTGTGGTATTCATCAGCGTCTTCAGGTATATGCATGATGGTGAGCAAAAGTGGCTGTATTCCTCCGTATCTTCTCAATTCATAATTCAACATTACCTTGCCATTTTCTGCTAGCCTGTATATAGAAACTGTGTGCATACTTAAACAAGCAAACTCCAAAGTTACCTACAATTTAACTCATAACAGGTCATACCAAACTTTGGATAATTTTCTACAATTTTATTGTCAATTTTCAATACCAATATGACAGCAAGATATTTCTGAAAAACATGCTAAGAAAAGCAGCGTTGTGAATGAGGACAGGGATGGTTCTCAATATGTTGGTTAATTCACCTTGCATCCACCTGACACGGCTGCTAGCCCGATAGAGTTTTGCTGCATTCAGTTGCCATGCAACTTCAGCTTATAAAACATTACATTTCTCTAATGGCAACACTTCAAATTTTTGTGTGTCATATAACTCGGCCACATTTCAATATAATGCATTGATTTTCAGTTGTCCTCAATATTTACAGGTATATTAATTAATATTAATTAATGTTTTAGTATTGACAGGTGAATTCTTCAGCAGATCATGCAACAGGCCAAGAAATCCTCATTGGTCACCTGTGTATTTGAAAATACATTTTCGATCATAATCTTCTTCTTCTGACATTACAATTCTTAGTTAACTCTACCCTCTTCCAAAATTGTTGTCTACTGTTCATGGTCCTGCTACTTATGTCTCCAGTTCCTCAAGCCCTTGTTCTTAAATCTTCCTCAAGTGACTTAAGTCACCCCAATGGAGGTTTCCCTACAAGCTGAGTGCCTTCTGTTTTAAGAAGAGCAAACTTTCTGCAAGGATCCAGATATTGCATTCTAAAAAGGTGTCCAAGCCACCTCAATCTTCCTATTTTTATCACCTTAACTATGTCTAGTTCATTGCAGAGCATATAAAGCTCATTAATGTATCTTGTTCTCCACATACCATTATCCTTAACAGGACCATAAATCATTCTTAGTGTTCTCTCTTCAAAGATTCTTAGCATATTTAAGTATTTGAATCGTTTAAAAACTAAAAAATTGGCATTAGATGCTCTGCTTTATGCTCCGAACATTTAACACCTGTAAAAGAACACCCGCAACCCACTGGTCAGGAAATTGGGTCCTCAGCACAGTCTGTTCGAATGCAGTGAAGAAAAGAAGGTCCTTGAAATTCCGTCTGTATTTTTCAAGGCGGAAGGAGTACTTCGATCACACAAGCGTGGGAAACCATGCTGTATGCGTTCCTCAAACACAGTGTTTGTCAAACATACAATAATTGCCATATATAAAAGTAGCATTTTCGGATATGGGGTGCGGTCGGAAGTTTTGTAAAACATGGGCGGTAACATTTAGCACAATCACATGTCTTTCTTTGTACTGTACCTACGTCAAACGAAAGTATGTGGGATATGGGAGTAACATGTTTGGTATAACAACCTGATTTCTCTTTCCACTGCCCACATATTAACTCAATACATCATTCTGCAAGTTACTGATTACCGTGCTTATTTTCCCTTGCCTAGTGAATAAAGTAACCAATCTTTACGTCATCGTTTTATAACATTAGACGCAAATAGTACCAGCTGGTAAAACTGAGGAACTGGGTGATAGAAACTATTTTAATGGATCTTAAGAGTAACAGGGACTGAATATGTGGGCTGAATTAACTGACTCAAAATATCGCATAAAGATCTCTCACAAACACCGCGATGACATTTATTTCCACATAAGCAGAAAATCTATTGACCTTGTGAAGGAAGATCATGCGCTACGAAGCATGAGTCAACTACCAAAATATCAGGTGGCACCTCAGTTTTTATTTGGGATATACATCCTCAACCTATTGCCCCACGACGCGCCGTCATTTTCCACAAGAATTGAAAACTCAAGTAAACTCCATCGGAAACCTCGAAACCCGCACGCTTCATAATCATTCATCTACCATCGACGCTACACAGTCTTAGTAAATAGGAGTATCCCTAAATGAAGCTCTTCTCTCTGTCCAGGCCTAATAAAAAAAATCACTACGTGCTTGCTGTGGAGCTGCTAGAAAAACCAAGACGAACTTAAACGAAGGGAGTCGGTCTCATATCATAATTGTAACCGGTTATTACAAAAGTTCAGAAGGGCTCTGGGGTCCATCCAGCCACCTATTCAGTGGGTACATGGGTTCTTTCCCGGGGTAAATCGACTGGGAAGTGATGTGGACCACTCACCGTCTAGCGCCGAGGTTACGAATGAATGGAGCAATGAATGTACCCTCTACAGGTTTGCATGGCGTGGAATGAGGTAAGTTTTCCTTTGTATTCCCAGAATGCTAAATGTAATAGCATTAACATGGCAGTTCCCCATTTTCCCCGGACCTACTACGTAACAAAATGCGTAACAGTAATCTATCAAACATGATACTAAATTACTGTCTATAGGTATGTATCGCCGTCTAACTTGCCACCAAATTAAAACGTTTCTTAATTACAGTCGCGAGAACCCTAAATCTCGCTTCAATATGTAAGAATATTTTATACTGCACTTAAATGATCCAACAATTTTGAATGCTTATTCATGCGTTAGCACTCTTTGTCGATTACAGAAATTAGGTCTTAAAAGATAATTATGTACTGAAGCCAGGATGATCGTGGCCTGGTTACATAATCCATGTCGGAAATCCCTTCGAGTCTAAGTCTGTTTTAGGCATGGTTTGGTAGCGTTCCTTTCGCAAGCCACATTCAGAGTTCTGGGAACTCTCAAAATGCTAACCAGTTTACTGTCGATTCGAAATGTGGCTCACAAATGGAAGTCCACTAAACTTTTGCTTAAAAGAAATCCCGCAGAATGGTTTCCAGAACTAGCAACACGTCCTTCAGAACTTCCAAGTTCAGAAATCCAGCTACAACGGACAACTTTTTGGGCGATCAAATAAATACTAGTACTCGATACACGTTCCAACAGATATTTGTCGTTTAGCAGGAGGACTGAGAAGAATCGACGACAGAGGGGATTGAACTCGAATCTCCTGACAGCTAAATGATCATTCAGAAGCATTAATCGACCAATAATGCTCATTCCGTTAAGGCACAAGTTTTTAAAGCCGAGGTCATACTGTAAGGGGACTGAAAGATGTGATGGTAAGGAATTCAATGCGCTTATTAAGTTTACTCACGTTACAGTTGCCACACGGACAACGGTTCTCTACGTAACATGCATTTCTTCGACCACATTAGTTGGACGGTGTCCATATTTAGTTTCAGTATCACCCTGTACCGTTTAACATACGTTACATCGCCAAATGTGTGCAGTGGTGGTAAAATATACCCACATATATTAGACAAGAGGTGTGCACTATAACTTTTTTGAAGGGGGGGGGGGGAATGGTTTGAGGATCGATTTCAATTTTGTGGATCTATTCCATAATTCGATTGGTTAGCTGGAAAATATACATGTCAAATGCCTGAAAAGGGGCGTATTCCAATTTCCAGCTAACCGATTCTATCATTTAGCTTTGTACGCTGGCTGCTGTTTTAAAATATGTGGCCAATGGCCTAGAACTTAACTTTAATTTCGGGTATGAAGCCTAGCGTCTCTTCCATCGTGGTTCGATACCAGAGAAAGGCAAAGCGTCCGGACAGGCACTTGGGCCCACACCATCTTCCATTCAGTGGGTACCGAGGTTTTTTTCCTTTGGATAAAGCGGCCAAAACATGAAGCTAACCACTCATCTCTATATAGTGTCGAAGTTAAGAATGAGTGGCACTACACCGGTATCCACAATATGTCTTTATGACAGAATTACCCTCACTTCTTGTCGAAGCGAGTAAGTTACAAATAAGAACTATGTTTTGTAACAAACCAAACAGCAAAAGTGGGATAAAACAAACACAGTCGAAGAGCAAAAATGCCAAAGTACTATCAACATTTAATGGGGCCTATGTTTTCACAGAAAATTACACACATTATCTCAGGAATATCTAAAAGAATGACCAATAACAAGTAACACGGAGTGTCGCAGCCGTGTAGTTAGCCCTCCTACATATTGCGGAGTTCATTGGTTCATATCTCGGCCCAGATATTGACTATTCTGTTTTTATGGGTTTTCTTAGTCACTCGAAGGAATTGCACGGATAGCAGGCTCTCTCAGATTTGGCCACGATCACTCTTTCTTCACTAGTTCTAATTCATTACGCACCTGTCATCCTACCATCCGACGTTATACTGTCTGATTACATAAACTCGCGGTTCCCAAACTTTTATGTGTGTGACCCTGAAGTAGCAAATCGTATGTGCCCCTCGACCCTACCATAGAAATGCCAATACCCAATGACGTTTACTATAAATGAACCAAAAATATATTATATAATATTAATTTTCTTGAGCACTATACAATACTGCCACTTATAAAAAAAATACAAAATTTTTAATGGTACTTGTCAAATGCACTATTTCTGGGACAATATTAAACACACAAAACATGTAAGAAACAGATCTTTATTTAAATAATTCATACATGTTCTCCATAAAACCCTCTCGCGACTCTACGTCAGACCCCCAGCGACCCTCAATTGGGTCGCGACCTGAGGTTGGGAACCACTGACATAAAGATTAAATAAATATTTACACAGATGTCACAGCAGTTAAGGAGCTTCGTGGCTTGTACTTTTCTCTTAGACCTGCGATTTTTAACGTGCATCTTAAATAGGAGTTAAAAGTGGTGGAAACCCCCAAGGAAACGACCATAAGAAAGGCCGACACATAGTCTTTATAACAGGATAGTAATGCAACGGGAAATGCAATTCAGAAGTGTGGCCCGGATTCAATGGGATTAAATCCTACCCAGTTGTAAGTTCTTTTGTGACTGCTGCAGAGCCTTTGGGCTTATAAGTAAGAGAGGTAGAAAGGGACATCGGAACATTGTTCTGTTGTGGCGGGTAATTCTGTCGGTTTGTGCTCTATTTTAATTTGAGTAGTTCAGTCATGGTGGTCGGAAAGTATCCAGAGGAGCTTCTTTTCCCGAGGATAAGGCAGCCGAAGTTTACAGGTGAACTCTCCGCTTCGTCTACATAACGTTGACTTTTGCTTACAAGACCTCCTTCACGCCCAACTTCATTTACATAAAGTAATAAGTATAAATAAATAAGTAAATGAATAAATAAAATAAGAGAGGAAAGGAAGAGACTTCACAACCAGGAATTTCGCAAATTGTACAGCACACTCAAACAAACAATTGTATTGTCACGGCAGTTAAATTGGACAAGGGTTGGCCCTAGTTTGAACACGTGAGTTGGGTAGGGCGATAAGAAATTCCTACAGAATTGTGTCGGCAAAACTTCTCGGACAGCAGCATGCGGAACATGAAGAATGAGGGAGGTTAATATACTGGACTTGAAAGACGTGTGTTCTGAGGAAGCGAACTAGACTGAAGCAATTGAAGATCACGTAGTATCCGCTTTGAATCCTTGTATTATATTATCAGAGACGAATTCAACTTCCAACCACAAACCAATCATGTTGTATATATGTAAGACTGCTGAAATCGAAAATCTGACAACACTATTCGAGAGTCAAGGTAAAATTCAATCACACAAAAGCTTCGTTCATGTGGCTTAAGTAGATCATGATTGGGAGTCGCTACAAGCAGTGAACACATCCGAAAACTCGCATCTCAGACGAAGAAATATGTAAAAGAACGTTCAGAGTGACACACTTTTGTCCGCCGTTCGTAGCCCGACTTTCTCCTGCCGCTAAAGTAGAATGTGTTGGCAATGTCGTGAGAGTCTCACACGTGCACTTTCTCCGAAGACAAAAATTCACATGAAGATCGGATTATTCAAATGACGTGAGGTCCATTCATTAGGTTCACTCTCTTTGTACGTTAGTCTGTATTATTTCGACACATGTAGGGTGACGGCAGAATTCACAATACCGTAAGCAAATATCGTCAAGGTCTTTAGATCTGCATCGTTCATGTCAACTCTCAGTGTTAACAACTGTTACGAAGAAGGCGTTTATGAACCATTGACACTGACAAAGACGAAAATGCTTGTTGATTTCGGAGGTAATGATGGTCAGGCAGTAAATTACCAAACTCTTTGAGAACGACTGTCGCATAGGTACGGCCCTGAACTGCTGTGCAAATATGATAATTGCGTAACGAAGAATCTTTACAATACAGATGAACTACAATATGTATTGCGTAATGGAAGGTGGTCAAACACATTCTGTTGTTTTAATTGTTGTGAACAACAGCTTCAGTGGCTATAGAATTACTTGCAACTCGAAATACAAGGAATTACTATCTTGTCTGTAACAACAAATAAAGGTAGTACAGATTTTTAATTTACTCGTAATTTTTTCTCTGATTCCCGAGAAATACAACACATACCCAGTGGACCGGGCTCAATTTAGGTGGGTTATTTTAACAGGCGTATTAGAGGCGCAGAGGATTTGCATACTATACAAGGCGGGGAAAAAAATTATATTTGTAAATGGTAATAAACTTCCCCATGTCTAAGATACTGTATCATAAAATTTTCACAGATTACCAGTGCGTAAATCCCCGCAACAGCAGACGCAACAAGTAAGCTGCAGCAGAGGCAGGTCTCGAAAAGTGCCATATCACTCCATCTTCGCACCTCACTGCCGCCTCGAACACTGAATCGCTGTTACGTCGTGGGGTTCTTGAGATACTCCATTCATTAGTTCCCACTCTCGTCTACTGAAGCAGCAGCAGCAGCAGTAGTAGCAGGAGGAGTTTAGCGACGGATTACCCACACTTCACAGCGGAGTTGGTGGCGGGACAGTTGATCCATAATTTCGAAAAGAACTTTCCGGAAAGTTATGTTTATCGATATTATAGCATATTTTAAACGATATACATAATTTAATCGCTATGACAACGGATAGTTTTTATAACTAAAAGGTTTATGCATGTGAACAGCAGTTACACAGAGGTTCCCAAAAGATAACACTGAACATACTCTTATATGGTTGCCTGTAACATAGCATACTTAAAGGACGAGATCTCTTCGGACCAAAAAGATCGATCCTAATGCTTTTATAAACACATCTTACAGAATGTAAATCGCTACAAACAGCTCTCATGTGATATTAATATTACAACATTGTAATGTTATGCTCATCAATTTTATGTATTTTAGAATTTTAATATTATAATCATTCCAATGAGTGTGGTGCATACCTGGATTAGCATGTTGGGCTTGTATTCCTTTGACTGGAAAGAGTCCCGAGGATGGTGCCCCGGTGTCAAAACATGTAGGAGATTAATACTTGTCATAAGTGATATTTTATTATGGTTGATGTATTAATTATGAGAACATGCACAGTATGGACAATGAATTTCAGCATGGAGAACGAATTGAGAGATAGTCAACTCTGTGTCCATCTGTTGAAACTGTTGCGGGGAGTGACATCACATTCAGACTACTCTGCCATCTGTCGGAGTGCGCTATAGTTGGTTTTTTTTTGCGATGCCTTAACAGGCCAGTAGTTCTTGATATTGCAAAATATCATAATGTCTTCATGTTGTAAGTCAAGTAGTCTCACAGGACCCTGAAGATGACGGTACTATAATCCTTCGAAACGTTGGTAAATACTGGCTCATATTCAGCAATACTGCTGTGGAAACCTCAAAATCTGCAGCATTTAAATGGTGTGAACAGTTTTGGAAGAACATCCCACCTCAAACTTCTGAAGGCCTGCTGAAGATGGAGGCAAAATGTTTCTCCAAAACGTTGATGAAGAACTCCCATACTATAAAATGTACTAACCTATGCTGCCTTCTGAATCTTCACCACTGTGAAAATCTGCAATGAAGAACTTAAAAATATTTGTGACTAAATTGTGTTTGTCATAGCCTGAGAAAACTAATTGACAAGAACTGCGTTGTGTTCTTCATCAGTATAGTACTTACTGGCAACCTGCTTTCCACCACCTAAGTGTTACAGTTTCCTTTACATTTCTCAAATTAAAAAAATAAAGTACTTTACCACAACAACAGTGAGTTCCAGTTGTATGCAATTGTCGCTCCATAAAAACAATAGCGATTTAATAATTGTATGTACATCAAATGTGACCCAGTTTGTGATGGCACTTCCCCCTCCCCCCCAGTACACACTGGTTACACATTTATGGGCCAACACAATGTTTAATGAAATTAAAGTTCTGTTCAAATGCTATCAGAAAGAAAACCACACACTCATATGTATTTAAAACTGTTGACATTGTTAGTAGTTAGAAGTGTCTCAATTTAATTTCCTGCCTGAAGATGTTGTATAATAATAATAATAATAATAATAATAATAATAATAATAATAATAA
>Ga0136643_10000817_pt1 | contig 36017 bp, 24 predicted proteins | sample TergutLab28metaG_FD_96883 | JGI IMG/M metagenome (GOLD analysis project Ga0136643, IMG submission 96883) | Labiotermes labralis P1 segment gut microbial communities from Petit-Saut dam, French Guiana - Lab288 P1 (version 3) (version 3) | ecosystem: Host-associated > Arthropoda: Insects >...
GAGATTAACGGCTGTGGGGACCCGTTGCGCTGACCACGTGACACCCCTCTATCCGCAAAAGTTGGCACTAACTTCGCCGACCGGCGGCGGCCGCTCTGTCGGTATAGTTCGCGTGCGGACTATTTAGTTTAGTTTAGTTTAGTATCAACGATTCCGAGGATAAACATTCCACCTTTTAATCACTACCTCTTGGACTCTGCCCATCGTCACGTGTTAAAGATAAACATGATAAAAATTATGACAATAATAAAAAAAAGTAGTACAATACACTGCTTTTCAGAGATAGAACTGGTCCCCGTCCTCTGGCTAAAAAATTGTGTTAGAACCTACTCAGTTGGACCCGACGGGCGAGGCTACTCTCGTCCTGAGAGGTTGAAAGTAGTTTGCCTGTCGGGCTCAATTAAGGAGGTCTTAACCTTAGTTTCAGCTGAAGACGGGGACCGATTCTGTTCCCAAAATAGTATTTTACTGATTTTAATACCTATCATTTTCATCTTCATTCTAACACGACAGAACTGACAAAGCCCACAAGAATATTATCTTATTTAGAACTGTCAATATAGTTTAATACACTCCAACGTTTTATTCTCCATTTATGGAAGATGCATCTACCATTATCATCTCATTTATTCCAATATCTTCCAAATAAAATCCCTTTCAGTCTTCCAAATTCAAATGTACAAATTTATAATTTATTCCACGCATGCTACATGCCACGCCCATCCCATACGTCTTGATATAAACATCCTAATAATAAACGTCTATCTCATGAACTGCAGAGAACAGCAACGCTTCTCATCATGCAACTCATCCCAGCCACGAGTTACTGCTCTCAGATCCTAATATATTCCTCGCAATCCATACCTCTCAATCTATTTTAGCTTATGGAACACTAAAAAAGCTACAGAACTTATTAAGGAACCCCCACCTGTCCACAATAAGACAAATATAGAGTTAAACAACTGCATTTCTCTTTTATGTACATTACACGTAAAAAATCAACGGCTAACCTCAACTGACCGATAACCTGATTGTTTCGCCCGACACATCGACCCCGTCTATGGCAAGCTCTGCTGACTTGACTTCACTATAGAATCCGGAAGCTTCTGGATTGAAACAGCGATTGATTGTCTGCGTGTTTTCAGTGACGGAATGATTGGTGTCGAATGTCGCCACACGAATTTTAATTCGCACATACAAATTTAGCACCGCCAATAAATTCTTCCGCCATTACCCACTTTCTTCTATCGAAAACCCAGTATGAGAACCACTGCTCATAACCATATTCCCGTGATGCTGCATCCAACTGCATATTCTTAGCTTAAGGCATGGGACAAAATTGCACAACCAGTAAAGTTACAGTTTCATACACGGTAAAGGTAGCGCTGTGCCTGCCCACGCAATGAAGGCACGTTGGGGAGGGGGGGGGTGTGGCATAGGTCTGGCTGCACTCATTCTTAACCTCAAAGGTGAGCAGTGGTCGACTCACGACCTTTTCGCTTTAACTCCGACACAGATCCCCAGCACCCTTTTAATAGGAGGCTGGGTGAGCGCCATAGTTGGTCTGGAGGTTTTGAAAATGGGAAAATACTCTTGCCCCCTGCCGGGATTCGAACCCGGGACCGTCAATCCAGTACCCTAGTCACCATATACCCTACGCTACAGCGACTCAGAATTACAGTTTGATACTTGTTAATGGCTGTGCTTTTAAATGGGCCATAGTAAGACAAGATTTTGAACCGCATGGATCACGTACGCGCGAAATTGAATAAGCAATTCTAATTTGTTAAAGTATTTCCAAACATCTCAACTCAGTCACGTTTTTTTACCGATTCATTATCTAGCTCAGCGCTGAGATTCTCTCCTGCAAATCGAATTAGCAATAAAAAGTCAATTGGTTACAATATGCCTCCAGGTTTGAAATTAAAAATCTCTGCGTTTTGTCCACGAACGTCATTCATTAATTTCCGTACAACCCTTAAATGAGCGTCCATAATTTCCCTGTACAGCATTCACTGATTGGTCTTTCTAACGGAAACGCGAATGTAATATGTAGAGTATAAACTGAATCTTTAAGCACGAGGTATAACGTATACACATTTACGTCTTTAACTGGTTAACACAATTTTTTTTTCTACCGATAATTTCAAAGTTGAAATTTCCGGACTGACGGGCAACATAATGAATAAAGAGCCCCGAAACCATTTGTTAATAAATTCTAAACCTACTGATGTTATTCGTGCAAAGACTGCATAAAATAATGCCAGTGCATCACATTCGTATAAGCAAAACGCCCATGATTCACATTCGTATAAAGTAATGCCCGTGCTTCACAATCGTACAAAGTAACGTCTGTGTTTCATATTCGTGTAAAGTAACGCCTGTTCTTCACATTCTATAAAGTAACCCCTTATGCTTCACTTTAGTATAAAGTAATACCCATGCTTCAAATTCGTATAAAGTAACGCCTATTCGTCACATTCGTACAAAGTAACACCCCTATGCTTCACATTCGTACAAAGTAATAGCCATGCTTCAAATTCGTATAAAGTAACGCCTATTCGTCACATTCGCATAAAGTAAAGCCCATGCTTCACATTCGTATAAAGTAACCCCCTATGCTTCACATTCGTATAAAGTAACCTCCTATGTTTCACATTCGTATAAAGTAACCCCCTATGTTTCACATTCGCATAACGTAACGCCTATGCCTCGCATTCGTATTAAGTAACGCCATGCTTCACATGCAACCACAACGAGTCGTGGTGAAATCATGTTTACTCGCATTGGCAAAGCGACTAGAAAGTACAGTTTTGTAATTAGATAGACATAAGATAAGTTACGAACGTTCAAAGTCCGCCTTTTTTGTGACATGAACGTCGCATTCCCGAGTTCCTTCCGCTGCATCCTTGCACTCTTACATGCTGCAATCAATACACAATTCTTCCAACGTGTATGTCTGCAAGCGGCTGGCAGGTTCAGAGAGGTTGTACGGGAAAATCCGTGCTCCAGCCAAGAACCAAGCCTCGGCCGCCCAGCACATAACCGTTAATTTTACTGTCTGAAATCCCCCATTTCACAAAGCACAAAGCCTTGGACGTAACCACGCTAAATGTTACTAAAGGCACATAAAAAGAGTAGCGGCATAACTCCACTAATTCTTGCTAGATGGGTGTGGTAAACATCAGACCCCGACCTCCTTAATCCTTCGGCACAAACTGATTACGAAGCTGGGTGGGTCGATGAACCCGTATTAACGTTTTGGGGTGAACAGATATCTCTTGTCCCTGTCGGAATTCCAACCCCGGCCCATCCAGCTCACAGCCTAGCCTCTACGCTACGTCAGTTCCCGTTAAATTAGTTCAGATTGGCGCTGCAAAGAAACGTGTACCCGGTCAATTCAACACTGCATTTCACGACGCTTCGCCGTTTTGAAAATTCCGAGAAATCAATACAGTTTATAGCGTCACGGGATCCCACATACTTAAGGCGTGGGTGGCCGTCTCAGCCACACGTCATGAAAGACCTTCAATCGGTAACGGCCCTATACTCCATAGCATCCTTATTTAACTATAACTGGCATAAATATAACAAAGGTATTATATTCCTAAAAATCCACATGTCTTATTCCGCTTTAAAATGTCATTCATGCACTTCCTCTTCAACCTGTCATTTCCACTACCTGTAGCACATGAGTAACTAGAAATGTCAGGAGGTTGAAGGACAAGTGTATTGTGCCTGAAGTCAATATGCCAGCATTCACCCGGCAAGGTATGTTCGGTTTACGGGCAATTTACCTCACGTGACTTCAGGCTTCCAACGCGATGTGGATGACATCTGCGCTATTGTGGGACATTACACAGCGTGGAGATCGCAGAAGATCCCAGCTCGCACTTTACCTCTTTCGTAGTATAGAAAAATTATTGCAATGCCGTACTACAAACGTCACTCCTATACACATATGGTGGTATGGCCGTAACCACCCAGTAAACCGGAGTTGGCCGTAAGAAAATGGCTGGAGGGACAGGCCCTCAAAATATATCATTATGGCGCGAGATCCGAGCTCGCAATATTGCGACTGTGAGGACAACTACCTCATGCGATGTGACTGGGTCTAGACTGGCAGACAATCAATATTCCGGAGGAACTTGGTGAATTCAATCTTAATCAATTCGAAACATCGGAAAATTTCTACCACACTACACATTATGACATTCTCTAAGACCACAGGTGTACAAAACTCCGGCGCGAGGTCGCCATGGCGACTAATATATGTGGGTTCAAATTATGATAATTACATCACCTTCCTGGCACATATAATATTGTATTTCACGTAGATCCTGGAAATTTTGCACCCCTGCATAACACGCTGTTTTTAACAGATCGTTGTCATTTTGTTTCCAGTCTTTCATTTCAAGGAAGCACTCCTGTGCCAGTCGGTGTTAAAGACACTATCCAGACTTGTGTTCGGAAAACGGCCGGCTCGACTGTCTGCAGCATTCGCGGACATCTCGACAAAAATTAACGTCATTCTTCTCACCCTCTAAGCAAATAACTGCGAGAGTGCCCTGAAAGAGGTAACCGCCGGTCTTTAACAAATCCACTACTTGTTTTACCACCATTCACTATACAGTCGGTTTTCACGAAATTACAATAATATTCAGTTTAAATTATGGCTGTTAAGATCACTGTAGCTGCCTTACTCTATATAGGTTGAAGTATTTTATTGTGGTTATTTCCCGACACTGCTAATTTCTGAGATAAAACGTCAGCGACAAACGGAAACAAGGGAGTGTCATCACTGGTTTCATGAAACCGATAGGTGAAAAACGAAACACTCGGGAGAAAAACACGACGCACTGAGACTTTGTCCATCACAAACAACCCATGAACTGGTCGGGGATTGAACCCGATCTTCTGCGGTGACAGGCCGGTGACTAGCAGCCTTAGTCATGACACGGCTTGGCTGAACTGTCGTATTTCATACGAATAGCACATGGATGCTCTTTACATCCCAGGAGCTTCCAAGTTAAAAAAAAAAAGGGAGTTTGTCAATGTCAAATTACTCCTACGCAACACTTCCGGTGGCCAAAGTACATCACCATTACTGCTAAGCATCACTTCAAACTAACGAACACCAGGGTAATTATTTTATCTGACAACTGTTGTTGTACAATTCCAGCAGCTACTCTGCCGAATGTGCGGGCGATCAGCTTAATGGGACAAGTTAATACGATAAGTAAGACGACAAGAAGTGGCAACCGACAGCTGTCAGACAAAATACTGACGCGTAAACTGCTAATACTGCTACTGTTAACCTTCAGTAGCAGCTCATAAAGTACATCGCTTCCATACAATTCCGTGTCCTTTTATCACCGCCATCCCCATTATGGTCGCCCCGAATAGGCCGGTGCTAGCGGTAACCCTCAATGGCGTACTCAGGATACTCTGGCATCGAACGCGGCGGAAGTTACCGACTATCTTGCGGCACTTCCTGGGTTCCGCGAAATGAAAGCACCAGCTCCACCCCAGATGTCCATTGCAGTATAAAATAATTTATACTGTATTATTATTATTAACTTCGCTTATAAAGTAATTTTAATTTTTGACAATGATCCATTCGATCAAACATTTATGAAATGTTGCAACACTACAATACATACAATAGCCATATTTTAAAAATTAATTTCTTTCGTCATGTAACCACAAACTGGTTTTTAAGATTCGCTTTTCGTACACATAAATCGTGATTTTTATTTCGTAATATGTGCAATGAATTAATTTGTTTATCTCATACCCTTCTCGTTGATTTATTATTATTATTATTATCATCATCATCATCTCCTTTATGCAGGGTATTTATACTTACATTCCTGAGACAAACTATGTCCCTAGGGAATAGAGTGTTGCAGCTATTCTGTTGTTACTATTCATGGTGCTTATATCGTTAGTTTCAGCGTTGAAATCTATTGTATTTTTACATTAGTACTTTCCGAAGTGTGTGCAGTGCCCAATACGGCTGTTTTCTGTAGTTCCTTGACTTCATGTTTTCCTGGTATGTTGCTCACGTATTTTCTGAATGACTTTGAAATAGTCCCAGTCGCCCTGTTATTACTGGTATCACCTTTGTTTTTACATTCCACATGCGCTGTATTTCTATTGTAATATTTTAGAATCTTCTCGGCTTCTTTTTTAATCACATTTCTGTCTCCTGAGATTGCCAACGTTTATTAGCATACGTGTTCCCTTTTCATTATCACGGATTATTTATTATCATAATTATTATGTGGTCTAAATTTTGCATCTTCGTACATTCGAAGTTTATCAGACATTCCGTAAAAATTTCTCGAGTGTGAAAGGGCTTCCGTTGCCACATTAAGCTGGGAAACTCTGCCCTAGGCGAAAGCGGCTGCAGTCTAGCCTTAAAATCGGCCACGACTGCATTCGCGCCTTTTCAATTTCACCACCGTCTTCTATCATTCGACACAATATAACTTCCGCTGTTGATACAGCGCCAACGATTGAGATAAAATCCAACGCTTTCCGATGCTGACAGCGTCGGGTCACCCCCAACGGACGTCCCATTCCTGTGCATACCAGAAGCACTGTACTCTTCACGCTCTGCAAGGCATTCTTCTATTATTGAAGATTACTGCCGTCAACATCAATGGCTTCAGCGAACTCGCACGCAACTACGATGTCTGCGTGGGAAGGTGGATGGGCACTTTCTTGCGCTGCAGAATGTTTCAGAATTGAACGGCGCGGTTCACCGCGTCTATTGCAGTGAACAAAGTAAGCACGATCATACAGGGTGAGCATAAAGTCTTTCCCCGATTACAAACATTTATTACAAGAAAACTACGTGGAATACAAACATATTTTTTTACCATTACTTAAGTTAGTTTCTAAAATTGTATGCCATGTGTTTATTGTAACATTTGGTTTTTGGATGCAACATTTCCAAACAGGTGGATTGGGCGAGATGGTCCGACACCCTGGCCACCACGATCGCCGGTATCACCCCCCTTGACTTCTTTTTATAGGGGTATGTCAGGGACAAGTGTTTTCGACACCAGTTCCAGATATTACAAATTTGAAGGCAGGAATAACAAGATGCTTTTGCTATAATAACTGAAGGCATGTTGGAGAACACGTGAAGAGAAATTGATTATCGATTAGACGTTCTCCGTGCAACAAAAGGAGCACATGTTGAAGTGTACTAATGTGTTGTAAAAAAAACTTCTTGAGTTACATTTTGAAAAAAAAAAGTTTGTATTCCACGTACAGTAGTTTTCTGGTAATAAATGTTTGTAATCAGGGAAAGACTTCATGCTCACCCTCTAATATGGCGGAAAGGTCGTATTAAAATTTTACGACAAAGTTTAGAGAGGGGAATAACGGGCACGAAGAAATCTATACAAGCACCGCTGGTTTCATTGAATAAATTCGCAGTCGTTTAAGATCCTAAATGAAAATTACTGTTTTGTAACTTCTAACGCCGTGCAATATGGTACATGTATACCGACATTTCAGAGGGAACTGCGGCTTTTTATCGTCTGTTCTGACGTAGATCTACTCCCACACATCTTCATTTTCAGCTCTCTTTAGGTAGATTATATGGCACAACTGTACTCTGAACTGAATAACAGCAACGAACCCCATAAACGATCGCTGTAAGCCTATTGATACTCCGCATATCCTTCGCAGCTAAATATCCAAAGGGACAGCACACACAACTACAAAGAAGAAGCTTCTGGATTTTCAAGCTGTCTCGTCTGTCGATACACATGCGGCGTAATAAAGCGTGTATTATAAATTACTGTAACGTCAACAAAATACTTATCTCCACACTGTAGGATATACCTGATACCCACAATAAAGTTTTGTGACGTATACTGATTACACAAATGGTTAGGTAATGCACTCCGATGGAGCCATCCTTGTGACGATCGCCCACAGAAAGAGAGCGAGTATCAGCGAAATGTATTCCGTGGATTATTCCATACCTTATATTATACCTAAAAAAAATTATTTATCTCCACAGTGGTTGAGGTACATGGCAACCACATTAAACTTTTGTAACGTATACTGGTTAAACAACTGGTTATACATCACACACCGACGGGGGCAAAGGGACATATCCGAGAAACGTCCGACCACAAAAAGAATCTTCACATGATTCGAATTTCGGCCAAGGAATTTACGTAGAGTACATCCGGTTTATATATATATTATGATATTAATAGTTTACGTCAGCACAGCTGTTTTTATTACACAAGATAATTATGTAGGCTACATGTTTCGACTATTGAATAGTCATCTTCAGGCCTATTCTTTACAGGTTAAGTCACAGGATTCTGTGCACACATTAGGATCCCAGTGTGTTTACATCAGTGAAATACTTAAGCCAGATCATTCATCTAGAAAATTAAATGTGCGAAATGTGTAACTAAGTGGTTAAAATACATTTAAAATTCTTTTGAAAGTAGTATAATGGCGTTTACCAGTTAAAAACAGGTCCCGTTACCATCTGATTTAATCTAATCGAATCCAATTTACTTCAGCTGCTTCGCCGTATAAGCAGACAGGCTTGCGATAGACTGAAGCAAGGCAGCTTCATGTATCAAGAACGTATATTTCGGATATAACTGTGAATCTGAATAGGCCTTACCCCCGAATATGTGGCTATGGAAGAATACAGTTGCTGTTAAAACCGCTGTGACAGAATAAGGTCCAATAGCGATCATCGCGTAGAAATTATTTCATTCAGTCATTTATTCACCGTTTCAGTGGCAAATAAAACGAACTAATTATGCGTACCTTCGAACATCGGGTTACTTACTTCACTTTTCTCTACCCTAACAACAGCTGTACTCTCACCAATGTCTAAAATTAAGCTGGAGAACGACTGCTACATAAGACTGGAAAGGAACTCAGCCGCTTTTTTGACGGATGCAACCACTTTAATTTACCCGGAATATACCCAGACACTACATTCTATCTGTAAAATTTGTTTAAAATTTTCCCTACTCGTCATACTGACGTTACGTATTTGTTACCAACGCATTTCTCTGGTTGTATTCAATCAGCAAAAGCAAAATATTCTCGAGTATGACCGCCCACTTTCTTTCATACATTACTGTCTATAGTGTACGAGGTCATACTGTCAAGGGACGCCAACCAATTACAAGACTAAGTGATCTATTTATGTCACATAATTTCCAGCAGTGGCACCAACGCAAGTTAAACTTGTCCGATACAAACTCGGAGTTTCGCATCGCTGCCAGGTTTCTAATGATCACACGAAATTAATGTTCATAGAAAATTTAGTACATTTATGATCTATATCCAAACGAACTGCCACATGCTTGCTTCCAGTACTCCACAGGTTTTCGTCAACAGACATAAAGGCAATACAGATTTAGCACGGCTGCCGCCATATTGTTACATTCTACAAAATGATGTCACATCAAAAAGGTAAGGTTCACGCCAGAACAGGTCATGAAGGCCCAGAGGGGGAGTAGAGGTATAGCTCTACTCTTCCTTTAACCTTTGCGCTAGAGGGGGGATGGGTGATCAACGCCATGCCCCGGACGCTTTAACCCCGAAGATAGACTCGGTACAACAGGCTGGGTGGGACCCACGGCCGTTGTGGACGGATACGGAAAATTTCAGCACAACCGGGCTCCGATCCCGGGCCGTCCAGCCCGTAGCGAGTCGCTATACCGACTGGGCTCTTCCAACCCACAAATGCTACCACAGATGTGCATTAAAATGCTTCGTGTCTCAGAAAACACTGTTTAACACAAAATCGCAGGTTCCCAGTCTAGTAAGCTAGAACAGGAGCGAATTTGATCAGCTGAACAAAAAATAGAAGTCATATCTGCCTAATATAAGGGTCCTGAGTCACTTCCGGGAAAGTAAACAGCTGCTAATTGTTTAAATAATTGTCCTGAATCCTTAAAGGAAACACAGGGATCATTTATATTAATGCACTAGTTAAACGTAAAAATAAAGCTTATGTTCTACGGAGTGAATGTGTAGAAAGAAAAAATATTTCGGCGCAGGTCCTCGCTAGATTTTGGCTCAAAATATATAGAGAAGTGATTTAGAAAAATGTATTCAATTCAATAATGTTATTTTCATACCCATGGTGAACTTTCTTCCTTACAGATGATCTCTACAAAGACGAAACTTTGTTATTTTCATTCTTGTTCAAATCTGAAAGATGATCAAGAGGGCAGGTGCGTTTCTATACAATCAGACATTAATATCCAATACTACAATCTATAAACACTAGGAGACTAAAACAATGATGGCCTTTCGACTTACAAGACACTTGCGGTGACATCGCTGGGTGAATACTCTACTATGTCACAGTAACACGTAGCGTACTTTGTATAATCATCACATAGCTTACAGGTTGTATTCTTTCTGATCGTTAATAAAAAGAAAGGATATTAATTTTGCCAATGGTTATGTACAAATACCTACACACGGTAAACCTTCATGCAGAATTCCTTATGCGAAAATTGAAAACGTTTTTGTTCGTAATTCTATGACAAACTATGCCCAAAGAATTTTCATGTTATTCATACTCACTTTTATTATACTGTTACAAGTGTAATTTATTCATAGCACAAGAAAATATGTGGCTGAATAAGACAAGATTTCCAACTGAGTATTATGAGTCTTAAATGCCTCGTTCTAAAGAAACAGCTGTGACATGGATTAAACCCTTGCTGAACGAAATTAATTATATTAATGGATTACAAATACATATTACAGTGCCATATAATAACTTACCACCGATAGGTAGTATCCGCCATCTTGTTTTTCGTTTCGTTCCCTTCTTCCCCATGTAGATGTCGCTCTTGTCCTCATGTGTTTATACAAAATCTGTTACTACTTTAATAATTCTCTTTTCTTGAAAATATTGAAACGTAATTTTAGTCGCCAGTTTTTCTATTGTCTTCAGTTATCAGTACCGGAGTGTGTTTCACCTTACAGCGTTCTGCGTCACATTACACTTAAAATAAAAAAGAAATTCGCTAAATCAGAGCATTACACAGATGTGGGGGGGGGGCATTTTTGAAACATACTGTATATTTATCTCAGTAATTAACCAACATGATGCACAAAATTTTTGTTTTACAATAAGTTTATTTCATGCCTCTACATGTTTCCAGCACGTGTGCTCATCATCAGGAGGTCAAAATTGCATTACACAGCCTCTGGTATCATCGCACCTATAGATGGCCGTCTCGTGCACAGGTTGAGAGAGGACTGCAGTCCAGAGGCTGTGTATTGCAATTTTGACCTCCTGATGATGAGCACACGTGCTTGAAACATGTAGAGGCATGAAATAAACTTATTGTAAAACAAAAATTTTGTGCATCAAGTTGGCTAATTACTGAGATGAATATATTGAGATGCACGGTCAACAAAACGTCAAAAAATAATGTATATTATTAATGACTGTTTGAAAAGATGGTACCATCCTGTATTTATTTAATTTGTCCTTCAGGCACTTTTAAGATTCAGACAAGCATTCCTACGACAAAGCATCCTACCCGCTAAATTAAGTCTCACTAGTAAATTTATCGAAACAATTAGCGAAATGTCAAGTGATTCTGACACGAAAGAGGACTGTGCTTCAAAGCTGGTCCAACTGTGCCCTTAGCGTACAGAATGCCATTCAGCCGAAGCATTAAGTCTCCGTTAACGCCAACACAACAGAGGTAATATAGGTATGACGTAACGATGATGCGCGTTCGAGTAACCATTGTTGCAGTGGGAAAGTACTAAGTATAGCATATTCAGAGCGTGTGCCTGTAGCCTTGGTTTTCCTGCATGCAGCATACTACATAGTCATCTGTAGCCTGTCCGGCTCTACCGTATACTTCTACATCAGTGTTTCTCAACCTTTGTGAGACCGCGACCCGGTAAATTCTTTTTTCATAAGACGAGGGCCCGTTCCCAACAAATTTACACGTAAATACCTTTCCATTTTTTAAAGTTCATACATTAAACTAACATAAATATTAATAATTAATTATGACATAATCATAAAAAGTACTAGTACACTTATGTATACGGTGTGGCATGTCGACAAATATAAAATTACATTTCAATTAGTTATCAATCACTGGACTAATGAAATCTTGTAACATATTGTAGTTTCCTCAGGCCAACATTTGGGTCTGAGTTTTTCGACACATTCACGAATATTTTTCTACTCAGAATATGTCCACAATAAAACATTTATTCATGAAAATTGCTTTGAAACTAATATAACAAATTCCAGGAGAACCTCTCGCGGCCCGGTATAATTGATGCCAGGGCCCGGCACCGGGCCGCGGCCCGGCTGTTGAGAAACACTGATCTACATTATCTCACAAACACCACGTTTTCGGAGAATAGTTTTTTGAGCGTAAAATGTGTGTTTTGATTTTCTCTACATCTTTTGCCCGAAACATTTCTCATTTTGAGAAGAATTCAGCCCGATATCATTAATAATGTACATTGGTCTTCATGTAAAGTACCCGTTATTTTTGTCCGATTTTAATGAAACTTGAATTTCCTCGACAGATTTTCGAAAAAAAAATCATAAATATCAAATTTCCTGAAAATCCGTATAGTGGGAGCCAAGTTCCATGTGGACGGACAAATATAACGAATTTCATAGTGACTTTTCGCAATTTTGCGAACGCGCCTGACAACTGTCTTTCCGCAGGCATAAGCTGTACATGTTCATTATTATGCGGCGCTTATACTTTATTCCCAATAGGGTAACAAACTCTCCTCTTACGCTTTCTAGTATTTCTTGATATGAAGATAACCCGGAAGAGGGATCGAAACACGAAGTATTATTCTTACTGTTTAATCACAGAAAGAAAGAGTTGTTGCGACGTTAAACTGCAGCTTCTCATTCAGTTCAGCTCTACGGTTTATCACGCTGTTGGTTTCCTAACGAAGGTCGCTGCTTCGACCAACATAATCGACCTTCGTAAGAACAGCAAATCATTGTACATTCAGCTGGCAAGCAGATTCGCGTAATTCCGTATCAATTACACGAGTGGAGGGGGGCAAGTAATTTGTTATATAAGCCATTCTTACGCAATTCTCGACATGAGAACTCGTCTAATATCGGAATCCTCTCTGTCACCGGTACTTCAAACAGTTCTAATAATTTATGAGTACGAAAGGACAAATTGAAAGGATATTTGTGATCAAATGAAGAGCAGACTGAACACACAGCATGTTATCTGAATTTTACTTCGGTGCTTATCTCCCGGTGTCTTATCTATATAGTTGAAATAAAGACACACAAACTATACTTTTCGTTATGTAACGTTGCTTCATGTGGAAATAAGAGGGCTGTGCGAAAAATTACAAAATACGGAGCTTCATAATTGTTACTTTTCACTTTAGACCATATTTTTACTTCCTTTCTTACTTATTTACTTACTGCATGTGGCAGCGTCCTTCTTGAAAAGATAAATGGTTCTCAGCTGGTCAAGAAATTCCCCGCATTTTATGGAACTCGAAGGTTCATTACAGCTTTTAAAAGAGCCCGCCACCTGTCCCTATCCTGAGCCAGATCAATCCAGTCCATGCACTCCCCTATTCCACTTCCTAAAGATCCACCTTAATATTATCCCCACATCTATGCAAAGATCTTCTAAGTGGTCTCTTTCTCCACTTCTTTGTTATTACACCATACTGTTAGAATAATTAAATCAATGAGTTGGATGACACATGTTGCATGCTTATGATTGGGGCTGGGGGGGAGGTGTAAGGAAAGGACACAAAATCCTACTCGAGAAATCTCAACAGAAAAACAATTTGGTCCGTCTAACTGTAGGTGACAGAATATCAGAAATTATCTACGTGAAAAGTAACAATAGTGTTATTACTGACTCAATTATTGTTAAGTTTTTATGGTATATACACAATTTACAAATACGACCGCTGGTCGCATAATACAAGCTGGCGGGCCGCGGATTGGAAACCCATGGTCTGGACTGAAATCATGTCAGTCTAGGTTTTTATGACAGAATGTTAAAATAATCTTAGAAAAATGGGTGTGAAAGTTTAGACTGAACTCAACTGAATCAAGGTAGAGTTAATTATAAGTTAATGAGGGTTGACGACTTTTACAGTCCGTAACAGCAAGCATTTAAGACCACTTCAGCAAATTACCGAATTTTCAAGAAAGTCCCTATTCCTTGTATTTAGTTAATTACTCACAGAGTGGCTGGATTATGTTCAACTTTCCATTGTAATGCAGTAAGGCAGAAGGAGGTAAAAACAACAGAGAAACTTAAATCATTAGTTTCAGAGCACAACCAGAATTTAATGAAATATTCAGATGAAATTTTCCATGGAAATATTCGATAAAAGGCGCTGATTTAGAAATTCGACAAGCCGATTATCTTACTAGGTTTAGTAAACGTGTAATTCTTCAAATTATACATACATACTGCAATGTCAGATGTAAATGTTGCTGCCTCGCTTGTGGCAGATTTGAGACTCAATTGCAAACCTACCCAACACAATTTATGTGACACAATAATGACAGCAAGTACAGCAGAATCGTCAAACTGGAACACCGTGCCTTAATGGTAAGCAAGGTTATTTGATTAAATACACATATACCACGAATACATACATACCTACGTACGTACGTACGTACATACCTACCTACATACACACACACATACATACATACATACACACACACACATACATACATACATACATACATAAACTACACTGAAGCAAAACAATCAACATTTTAACTTGAACAATCCAAATTTGGCACATAAACTCCATTGTTTAGATGTTTCTGGGTGGGAGGTTCCAAATAAAATAATTTGGAGGAAAGCTATTCTGTTTTACAACTACGAAACCTGGCATCTAGTGAAATGTGAAGCTATGTAACTACCATTTATTTATTTGTTTATTCATCCCTCTGAGACAAATTATTCATATTTGTTAAGGATATTTGGCAAGATGTACAAGTGACAAGCATACTGAAAATGTTTGCAAAATGGTAGCAGTGTCTACAAAGAGCGATAACAGTCTACATGTGTATAAACTAATTTAGAGTTACTTAACACTAATGCTGTTTGTTTGCAATAATTCTTGCAGTCCGCAGTTCGTGCTGTTTCAATTCACGATTGGCGTTGACTCATGGAAATGAGTCGCCTAGTCAGTGAAGACATTTTTTTCAACTTTAGGCACAACTTTTCTTTTCGAATGAACTATAAACGCCACAGATATTGCTGACAGTGGGAGCACTTGGCCATTTCCCTGTTATACGGCAAAGTCTTCATCATCATCATCACTTACTGTCAGTTGGAATGGGGCCTAAGTAACATTACTGGCAAGAAAGTTAACTAGTGACAGAAATTTGCGAAAGTTAGTCGACAACTTATTGACTGTCAAGAATTGTCAAGTATTGATTGAAGTTTTAATAAACAGTCACTAATTAATTGTAGATATTCCAGCAGCAAGTAAGAGGAAACTGGACCTTTTTAAGCTTTCGTGATAATATTGCGTTCTGCTGGTGATAGAACCGCGATTCCTCTTGTCATCCAGGTAGTAGCCTTTGGACTAAGCTACGTAAAATACAAATTATAATACAAAAACTGTGTGCAATCCACCGAAGAAAATACACTTGTTTACTGCAAGGCTTCGTGTTATGCAATAGGCCTACATGGAACTGGGTTGAGGTAAAAAAAAAAAGGTAAAGCAGTCCCATTACAGGCCTGGAGTGGCCCAGAGGGTTCCAGGAAGTTAGGGTTCCCAGATTTCTTGACAACGGCGCAGGATGATGGTAGGTTGTCAGCCTTACGCACCAGCCGCCTTTACCCCCAGGAAATTCTCCTGGTACTCATTTCTGTTAGAGGCTGGGTCGACCCCAGGACCATAGTGCGATCGGAAGGATTTTATGTCAATGACACCAGCTGGGATCGAGCCAGCGACCTTCCGATTTGTAGCACAGCACCTTAACCACTGTGCTACCGCGGTCCCCCCAGTCGGGTTGAGGTGTTCTTGCATATTCTCACATCTGCAGCCAGCATTTCACTGGCCTTATGTGTGATACTGAAATGAAGTTAAACTTGTAAACACGTGACACCGTACAGTCTGATAGGAACTTCGAGGAAGTATTTTCCATTCTCAGATTCACAACGTAATGGCAGTTACGCAAGTCAGTGGTTTCAAAACCGAGATGTGTTCAGAATAGCTATCAATGACTATGCAAGAAGTGGTAACACTTAAAGATGTCGCCACTACTAATGAACAACTAAGTGGCCTATATTTAGACGGATTCCTTAATTCAATTATGATGCTGTCTGACAAGTCTTTGTGTGTGATTATGTTTTCTAACACTAACGATTCATTTTTAGTTCGGATAGTTTTTTTTGCTTTAATACATGCTTGTAATTCAGTAAACGTATTCGCTGTTGGATTGAGACAATTGTTTGGAGGGTAATGAACAGATTGGCTAAATAACCTTAATAGAATTTTCTGCTGAAAACCCACCAAATTAAAAACTCATTACACAAGCTGACAATATCTAGCGCTCAAGACGTGGGTGAATTAATGACGGATAGACTGGTAAACACTCCTAATCTTAACTGACGAGATCCTACATCATTATGATGTAGGATCAATATTTTTTTTCAACTAGGTACGAGCCTGCATCTGCACAAATGAAAGATAACACGATACACCACGCGAATTCCTTTACTTTTTGAAGTTATGGAACACAAACATTGAATCCTGCAAAGTAAGACGCAGAGTAACATGTACTAAGACACGCCATAAAGATTCCGTATATTGTACAGTCATTAACACTAAAATAGCGACGTGCAAAAATCTCTTAAAAATTATCTTTCGCGAAAACACACCTGACAGAAATTGAATCAAATAATATCAATTTTCCCTAATTCAATAAGCTATTACGCTCTTTTTTTATCCACGTGGGCTTAATTTCTTCCCATTAGAAGAGCGCAGACTGGGGGCGTTTGAAATGGAAAAAAACGTGTTCCGAATAGACGATACAACAGTGGGCAGAGAAAACCACGCACGTAGGGGTAAATGATAGCTTTTACTCTTCACAGAGTACTAGGTTAATTATACTAAGAAAACAAAAAAATGGGTAAAACATTTAAAATGCATGGTGGTTATAAGACATTCACACAAGGTAAAGTTCCAGTCAGAAAACCCTAGGGGACACGACAGGCCTACGTGTCGACCGAACACAGTCAAACGAACCACAAAGCTACGGGGTACTGAGACTGTCTATTGAGCGCAAGCAGTTACAGAATGGCGGGGTTTTGTGAACAGGGTAATGAACCCCTGAGTTCCATAAAAAGGGGTCGACGGTTAGTGACTAGTTGAAAAACTGTGTAAACTGTGTAAACTTGCACGAAAGGCCATCAATATTTCCAACTGTAAATAAAGGGCAAATGTAATCAATCGATATCAGTCCTGCTTTTGTACCGTTCCAGTAATAAGGTTCATATCACGATGTGCTAGAAACACAAAAGACCAGATGTTGTACAAAAGGGTGTAAATTTACCTCTATACCAAGAAGAGTCACCGAAGTTCTCATCACGTGTCCATGGAAAGTTCTATGCCTTCTAAACCTCGACATTAGATAACGAATTATGAACTTTCGCTCTTTTCATTTCACAAAATGGGCAGCAGGCCAGACGGATTCTAGGGAGCAATCGAATGGACGAGCAGGACGTTAAGGGCGACGAGAAAAATCCAATCACGGCCAAGGAATCGAGTACATACGAGACAATGTACGTATAATGCAAACATTGAGGCGCGTTCGTGCAACCGTATTACATATTCTGAATGTGTGTTTGTAGCCTTAGGTACCTAGCGTGAAATGCGCATGCGCCATATTGTCATCTGTGGCATCTCCGGCTCCGCTATATTCTTCCACATTCTCTCAAACACGGCACGATTTTCGGCAAAAAGTTACTGAACACTATACGTGTTTTTTCTACAATGTTTGTCTGAAACATTTCTCATTCTAGGGAGAACTGAGCAATAAATTATGAAAAATGTATATTCGCCTTCACGTAAAGTACCTGTTATTCTTGCCAGATGTTAACGAAAATTTAATGTTCTCGGCAGATTTTCGAAAAAATACTCAAAATACAAAATTTCATAAAAATCCGTCCAGTGGAAGCCGAGTTGTGGATTGCGGACAGGCAGACATGATGAAGCTACCAGTCGCTTTTCGAAATTTTGCGAACGCGCCTAAATGTACGTATGAGAGATTTCAGTAATTGTATTCGGTTTAAATACGGCGTTCCATTTTGGCGTCTGACGTCCCATTGTGTATCAGTGATATGAACAAGTACAATCAATACCAGTCTAACACAGCTCTCTCTAACAGGCAATAGAGTCTGTCTGAACAACATGTTTCGACCTAAATTAGGTCATCTTCAAGCTCTTAAACTCGAAAAACATTTTTTTTAAAGTTTAAGAGCCTGAGGACGACCTAATTTAGGTCGACAAAACATGTCGCTCAATTAGACTGTATTGTTCAGTAAATAATGCTGTATTGAGACATACTGATTTTACTTATTCATATGGCATTCTTTACTTTACAAACGCAATTAAACACTTTATTATCCAACTAATGCACAATATATAATATGTAGCTACAATTAGAATTATAAAATATTTAAAAGTGCTGCAACATGTTTCGGATCACAGACGATCCATCATCACGGAGCCCTGTACAGTCCTTGGCTAAAAATTACAAGAATGATTCTATCGTGTGGGTTGACATGGACAAGATCGGTGTTATGGCAGCATATTCTGACCCGTTGTGCGTTTGTGAAGTTCACTGTATGTGAAGGCAGTTCCTTCATATACAGTGAACTACACACTACACTGCCATAACACCGACCTTGTCCATGTCAACCAACACGATAGAATCATTCTTGTGATTTTTAACCAAGCACTGTACAAGGCTCCCTGATGATGGATCCTCTGTGATCCGAAATATGTTGGAGCACTTTTAAATATTTTATAATTTTAATTGTGTCTACATATTATATATAGTGCATTAGTTGGATTAAAAAAAAAGTGCTTAATTATCATTGATGCACGGTGCAAATATGAAGATTCCAAATGCAATTTTACCAGAAACTAGAAACACGAAATCGGATGGCTCGGAGCCTTCGTACGTTATGACCTGAAAAGCCTTAACGAAAGCTTCTTTTAACAAATAAATTCCACAACAATGCAGTCAAAATGGGGCCTCAGATTCTTTCTACGCGTTCACAATTAGGGAGACTGACAAGATGATACAAGCTTTCTATCTACAGCGTAGACCACGGGTTTTGTTGATTGTGCAGCATTGATAAGGCATACTGGAGCATGGCATGTAGGTTACAGCCTAGTTGCAACCCTCCATTGTGGTTCCAAAATCATCCTGGTTGCCCTGTCAGTGCTTCACAATCAACAAAACAAGTAGCATAAGAAAAACCATACAAGCGTTAATGTTTTTTAAATCACCCTGTATTTTGTATTCTGAATGGCTTTAAAATTCCTCCGTAAACCTTACGTCCCGTTGCATAACGATTAAATCAACTCAATGGAGCACAGTCCTACTTCCGTATCTCACGCAGAAAGAAATTCCCCGCACTTTATTCAACTACAAGTCATTACATCGCTCGTTAGACCCCTCCCCCTGTCCACGTCAACTCTCCCCATTTCTTCAAGGTCCATTCTTAACAAGCTCTCATCTACGCCCAGGCCTTCCATGGTGTTTGGTCCCTTTTCTTAGGGTTTCCCAATCCTGCATCCATTTTTATTCTTCCCAATACGTGCCACATGCCTCTCCTATTTCATTTTCCTTGATTCTATCAACCTAATAACGTTTAATATGGAGTACCAATCATGAAGCCCCTCATTATGCAACTTTCTCCAGCCTCCTGCCATTTCTTCCCTCTTAGGGCCAAACATATTCATCAAACCCATAATCCTTGAACAGTGTCAGAAAATATCTTGCCCTAAAAATCAGGGACCAGGGATCGCCGCATATACGCCCATATAATGTATTAACCACGAAAACCGGAAGTGTTGAGCGTCTGGAAGGACCTGTAAATATTCGATGCCAAAGCATAGCCTGTGGTACTTATTTGGCAGCTCAAACAGGGACTTCCAACGAACGTCCTTAAATGTACCCACTACACTACAGGCCTGCCCCATTCGACACGGAAGGTAAGGTTCGGATTCTCGCAGTCTTACGTAACACGAACATGCATTCCAGCGTTTCCTTCAACATCTACAACAGACACGTTAAATCAAAACGACATACCAAACATGGCAGTGAATCTGAAAACCAAATTGGTCCGTACTCAATATTTTTTTCTGCCATGGGAATATTCGACGCGTGAGACATGTTTCGCCTCACACATGTTAAGGTAGGACTGTGTGCTCACATTCGGATTAAGTATCTGACACTGTAACAGCTCACGCTTAGTACGAGTCACATTATTCTAAACGTGCATACACACACACACACATATAAATGGAACTTGTAGAAAACACAGCGTAACGTTCCCGTCCACAATTCAGGCACCCCACATACAGAATGCATATTCATAAATGTAATACTATTGACACTAATAACTGTTCTTACGAAAACCGCAATGCGTTGCAGCGAATGTAGAGAAAAATGATAAACGGCTGAAGACGGTGTAAGTGCACAAAACTGAACCCACCATCTTATTTGCGTATTTCGCGGGCCTGCTTCAGTGAAACATAAGGTGTAGCGGCTCTGAAAAACCGTATATTTAAGGGCTTATATGCGGTTGAAATTTAAAGTTCCCCATTTCTGTTATTGATTTGGAAGCTAACTACAGGACCAAATTATCTCTCAATACTCCAATCTCAATGGACTAGATTTTTAGCAAATATTTCAGTATAACTGCAAAACTTCACAAAACAATGTCCGGCTATTTTAATTATTGTTTATCCAATCTTGGATTTGCATACGTTCATCCTGGTCACTACTCGTGGTTTACAAGCTTTCCGAAAAGCTACAGTACATTAACTGACATTTCTTTCATCGTCTGTATAATGCTCTGTACATAAGATACTATTTTCTGTTACTCCGTCTAATTGTCAAACCACTACACAATCTTAGAAAATTATGCTGCCGATAGAATTAATTCCGGCCACAAACACTCACTCATAACACAAACTTTCCTTCCTCCTCCTCCCCTCCGCTTTCCGGATGTTCACCACTGGCCATGCAAGGACCAACTGATCAGTGCAGTTACCTAACCGCCATCACATGGCTCGGTATCGGCGCCTTTCAGCACAATACGCATGTGCACTTTCCCTACTACCGTTCCCGCTCAATTTTTACGTACATGCGCGTTCACAATTCCTAGCGCCTGACCTACACTCAGAAATCGGATGTGATTCCCGGCGATTTTTTTTTACCTTGGGGGGGGGGGGGGGTGTTTCAATACAGCAAAAAACTCCCGCAGTTTCATTAGTTCTAGTAACACTTTAAAACCTACTCAATCATTTCGTAGGAAATAACCTCCATACACTTAAAATTGCTCTATGCGTTCATCCGTACGCATGGAACGTATCAAGATCCGCTACACGAATTTTCGTGAAATTTAATATCGTGGAATTTAACACAAATATTTATCGAGCCATGTCAATTTAGGTTCAAATCAGACAAACATTACGGACACTGCACCCATCTCCAACCCCCGCACCCCATCTGGCAGTTCACCGTAGGCTTACATATGTGTTAGTCCTCGTCCAGGTGAGATGATTCTGCTGAATTAATTTATCGCGTTTTTACAAGTCGGAAATGAGGTGCGGAGTGACGTGAAATCAGTTAATCTCTCTCTCCCTCTCTCTCTCTAAAACCAGATCTGCAAGAGTCTCAGTGTTGCCACACAAAATCAAGCTTCTTCGGGGGATGGTGATGCTGTACTAGCACTGTTAAAATGCACAGTTCTGATCAGTCAAAAGTTGGGCATATTTCACTTCTTGACTGAAAGCCCCATTTTTGTTTGCATAAATTCCTTCCTATTGACTGACCAAAAGTGATTACAGAGGTGGAAAATAATGCAGTTCTAAGAAACTTGGAGACACCATGTCGTTTTCTCAGTGGTGTTACGGAACATAGCCCTGCTGCTGGATAGTTATTACCAATTTCGACTGGAAGCTTTCAATTACGAACTGAAGAATGAATTTTGACACCTCTCGCTCTCTTTTTTCTGACGTAAAGCTTTACTCTCACAGTGACGTGAGCAAAGCGGTAGACACATGCAGAGCGTCTGCTGTCTATACTCGCTTGACGGTGACCGTGTATGGAGAGCTGCTTAGATGACCAATACAAACGTGACAGAGCGGCATTGAGGGGCCCTAATGTATACCAAGGGAAATAAGCCGAGGCATGATCCGCGGACTTGTCTAGCTGCGTTGCATACATTTACCCATCATCCCACGTGACAACCAAAAATAGTCTTCATTACTCCAAGCCGTCACACCTCCACGAACAGCAAAGACAACTTGACTATTATCAGATTGCATTTAAAGGAGATAAATTTTATTTTCTTAATTCTAAACTCTGTTAAAATACGACTTTGAAACATAATTAAATAAGTAACAGTGTTCAGTGGAAACCTGACTTCATTCTAGGGGCAGCATAATTTGTTGTACTGGAATTGACAGAACTCTGCGAGGAGGCTACAGAGGAAAAAATGCGCTAGAATTGCGCTGTACGTCACTATGGGGTCAGAAACCAGAGATCGGTGGGAGAAACGATGACAATGACACCACTGTGCAGCTTGCGATTGCTAGTAACTGACTACCCTGAACAAAGAGACAATGAATTTCTTCCAAAATTTGATACCTATACACCAACACACACGGCGTCGTGATCCCGACGACAGACATCATTAGCACCCAGAATCAGACGTTCAAACACACAAGGCCCCTCAGAACACTTGCTTTAAAAAAATAAAATAAAAAAAACACACACACAAAATGGAACGTCTGCCATCTGTTGGACATTTTGGTACGACTAAGATAGTCCCTGATCGCTACCGCAATCTATCGACACCATTAGTAACCTCTTACGACAGAGGCGCGAATTATACCCTTGAATTAACAGAGATTATTCCAACTCCGGCGACTGTAGTCGAGACACATTTTTTCATACAGGGGCAGCAGGGATATGCAACATTCTGACCAGCTGAACAGACGCGGAATAGTTAGACACACACACCCACAAGACGATAATTACAAAAGAAGGAATTATAAACTTACAGTTTCTATAATATAAGTAAAATAAACAACATTAATTACAGCACAAGTACAGGAATTTAATTAATGGTTGAGAAACAGCTAAAATGTACTTGTACTATGTTCTAAAAATTATGTAATTGAATAGAACGAATAATAAGACATTTAAGACGTTTATTCTTAAATCGCACCCATTCATCCCTGAGCAGTGCCATTTGGGGGGTTCAACAAATTCAGTTGAGGACAGCAGACAGAGAACGAGGATCTGGGGGCGGTAGTCCCGTACCCCCTATTCAAGGGTCCTGAAGGCAGCTGTAATTTGGTACATGAAATATCATTTCATATAGTAAAAGTTTCTTAATTTTTGGTACTTTAAGACTATTTATGATGACAACCAATTTATTTGTCATTGCTAATGTAAAACAATTGCACTCCTAGGTAGTTTTAGAATTTTACTGCCTTTTTTCCGAACATTTTGGAGCTTTGGCGTCCTAAATTCAGCAATTTTTAACAGTTTTCACAATCTGGTTGAGTTTGGCACGATTTTGGATGGCTTTCAGAATTTCGGAGGGGGGGTTGAACAACCCCCCGCCCCCGGTACACCACTGGCCCTGAGATGCTGAATATTACTGACCAATCTATTAAATATCCTAATTCCTGAGATACAGAATACCTCCTGAAAAGCAGACAGATTTGCAGTAGGGATGTAAAGTTGATTTTTGTTTCCTGTATATAATATGTGTACATTCAAACCTGTGTAAAAATGATTCTGATTATCTACTACAAATACTATCAGAGACACTACATACTGGCTGGCAAGGCAAGATGTCCAGTTTTTCAAATAATCCCCTTCAAGATCTCCTAACTTCTACTCCATACATAATTCTTATAATCTTCTTTTTTAGTTTAAAAAATGTACATGCATTAGTTGAATTTCCCCATAAAATGATCCCTTATTTAATAACTGAGTGGAAGTAAACAAACTATTACATTCACGAAGTAATGAAATGTAGAACAGGAAACATCTTCCTAATTACAAAACTAGCAGCACTCAATTTTGAAAGTATTTGGTCCACATATTTTGTTCTTGCTGCTTCCTCTCTGGTTGTATTTTTATACTCAATCATCAAATTTGATTGAGCAGACTTTATAGGAGTTTATATGTTTGTTTATATAATATTTAAAATTAATTGATTGGCATCAAACCATTGACTAATAGAAAATAAAGTAAGGTTCACTTTCTGTTTAAATCTTCATAATTTTTATCCATTATTAAAACCCTTGTATCATCTGCAAATAGCATATCAGTAACATGATTAATGATCATACGCAGTCACTATATATATATATATAATAAAAGCAATGGCCCTAGAACCAATACCTGGAGAACTCCCATTTTAACTATTTCCCAAGGTGAATGATCATTTTTGGGGTATTTTTAATGTTTAAGTTTACTTTGTCTTCTAATAAGTAAATAAGTTGTGAACCAGTTAGTATGTGCACTGGTCAGCCCATAGTATTGCAACTTTGTTATTAAAATCTTATGATTAACGCAATCGCACGCTTGTGGCAGGTCACAAAAGATAACTGCAGAATGAATTTTACTATTACAGGCATGAAGTATGCCATCTACAAGTGAATAAGATGCATATTCAGTAGATCAATCCTTCCTGAGACTGCATTGTTCAGAAACCAATATGTTACTAACTTGTAGGTGTTGGTTTAATCTATGGCACATGGTTTTCTTTAGTACTTCAGAAAATGCTGTCAACAAGGAGATAGCTCTGTAATTGGATATGCTGGATCTTTCACATATCTTGTACAATGGCTTTATAATTGCATACTTCAGACAGTCAGGAAATACACCCATCATAATAGATTTATCACAAATAAAGGGAAATGGCCTTCTAATTTGTGAACAACATAATTTTAGTGTCTTTGTAGATATTCCATCATAACAAGATGTGTTCTTAGATTTCGAGGAGCAGATGATATTTCATATCTCACCTTCTGTTAGAGGAATTATATTCATTCGTGGAAATGCATTTGGATAAGAATGCTGTAAAAGTTAAAGGGGTGAACTGTCATTATCAATTTGTACTTTTAGGTTATCAGTTATATTTAAAAAACAGTTATTAAAACTTCAGCTGCATTTTTAGTAGGGCCTCTTTTATCACCTACTCTCCATAATGTAGGTATATGCTTACAATTATCACTCTTCTCTGTTACATTGTTAATGACATTCCAAGTTGTTTTTACTTTATTTTCTGATATTTCTATTAAATCTTTATAATTTTTTTGCTTCTCTAATAATTTTCCTTAAAACAGAAAAATAACGTTTGTAATAAAATTTTAACTTTGTGTCATCACAGTGTTTGCTGTTTAAAAATAGGCTCCTTTTACATTGACAGGATGTTTTAATACCGTTGGTAATCCAACCTCTATCCTTATTATTACTTATATAAACAACAGGAAAGCTAGCTTCAACAATGTTTAAAAAGTTTTCAGGAAGTCATTGAAAATACTATTCATGTCATTGTTAAGATAAATATTTTCCCAGGATTCTTTAGATAACGATTCATTAAAATAAATAAAGTGTCATTTCTGATTAAACTTGATGTGTTTTTAAATTTATTATTTGTAACATTGGTCTGAACAAAGAATTTATTTAAAATTACACATTAAACATCATGATTAGACAGACCATATGATAAAGGTAATATTGCATAAGCATGTAGTCTATGTAAGTCAAGAAATATATTGTCAGTGGCTGAAACATGAACATTTTGGAATCTAGTGCAGGAAATTAGTCGCCCTGTGATACTTCGCTAAAGTCATTCCACCATGCTCTGTTAAAAATTTGTATGCCAAATTAGATTTCTGTTAAAGAAAGTGAGATGAAATCCAGAGTGGTTTGTCTAATACTCGAGAATGTTTGTGGAAACTTTTGACTTATATACATCATACATAACATGTACATCAAATCATATTTTGCGTGCAGCAACACCTAATACAGCCACTCTTAACCCACAGTCCATGCAACCCCCCCCCAAAGGGGTGCATGGATAGATTTCAGGGGGTCTGTGAACTTGGGTGGAAAAAAAAAATTACAACTTTATTTTCACTAACCTCTAAATGAAATTTAGCTTTTCATTCAATGATGAACATAGGCAACAGAGTAATTTACAGCCTCTAGACTTTCAAAAATGGTTATCTTCAGTAAATCTCATCATCATAAACATCCAGGGTTGGGCCAATTGGACCGTTCCGACTCTAGAGTTACATTTGTTCTCTCCATCGTTTCTTTGGTCTCCCAATTGTTCTCTTTCATTGTGGGCTGTAAAGGTATGATTTTAAAAGGATTCGGTTTTGTTGCATTCTTTGTAGATGTAAAAGCCAGTTCCTTCTGTATTCATCTATCTTGTCTAGTATGCAGTCTGTCTGTAGTTCGCGGCGAATGGAGTCGTTTGTTTTGTAGTCATAGAGGGCGTAACCTGCCAGAGGTCTCAATAGCTTCATTTCTCATCTCACTGTCTATAATTATTATGGCCTAAGATGGGCAACCAGAATACATCTGCCTTCACACTGAAATGTCCTTTAAAAACCTGAAATTCACCTTGTCTAACTTGTATATTGTCTTGTTATAGATTTAATGGACTAATAAAGAACACATGCATTACCATATTATAAATTTATTTTTTAATATTTTTAAACCAGTAGGTGAGCATGATTGTTTTCTTTTGTAATACAGATTGTATTACAAAGAGATAATTCTATATCTAGATATTTAATTATCTGAGAAGTGGTCCATAGGTTTCATCACACTCTCAAAGGGGTCCATGGCACAAAAAACACATCTACAACTATTTTAAAAAATAATAAACCACTTAATTTGCTTTTAGTATTAAAAGCACGGTAAAATTCTCATAATGTTTCCATATGTACTCTCTCTTTTCAGGGCCACCAAGAAGGGGTATGGACCCTGGTGAAAAAAATTTCAGAACCCCTAACAAGGAGCAAACTGACTAAATATCTTTACATGAAATCTGACTCCCAGTTGTAGAATGACTTGGGATTGGTCCAAAAGGGTTGATTTGTAACATCATCAAATAATGATAATACTGAGAAAGACACAACATATGCAACATAGTCTGTACAAATTCCCAGACCCCAGTAGTTTGTACCTGCTGTCCTTCCCCCACTTTCATCAGCACTTCCTAATGAGTCATAACTGGCAAAGACATAGACAGATACATGCATGAACACCTACTTCTGTTATGTAATCTGATATAACATTATTATGGCTATTCTGATAATGACAATGCTAAATGTATTTGTGTAAAAACCTTCAGAGTACACCCTTACACATAGCTCCTGCTTGTACCTCTTTGGCTATACTAAGCTTCCACTGTGTCATAATGGCCATTCTAGTAACCATGTCTATGCTGAATTTGCTGGCAAAGAAACAGTAATACAGTGCTGTTACAGGTACCTACTTTTTACACCTTCTCAGCTATTCAAACAACCTAATAATAATTGACACAAACAAAAATATCTATTGTGAGACAACCATACTCTATGCTGAATTGTTTCCCCTGTCTCAGGATGTACCTCACAGAGAACACACCTGGTAACCATGGCAACCGTACGTGATTGCCTCAGTACTTACGTCATAGGAACTGCACTAATGGTTACTGTAACACACCAGTGATCAAGAAAGAAATGAAGGAACAAAGAATGAATGAACCAAGGGCATATATATATATGGGGATTTTTATGACATCTCTTTTGATTTCAGTAAGTCAGACTGACCTTCCTCTCACACAGACATCCCTAAGAAGATTAAAAATCACAAGTAATCTAGTAACTCAAGTCTTAACACAGTGTGTATATTGTTCTCACATGATACCTTTGTCAAAATGAATGAAAGAATAACAGAGCAAAATTGCTGATGCAGAATGGGCATTTGTTTTTGGAAAGGGCAACATATAATGACTCAAGCCTTTTTTTCAAAGTAAACACAGTTGCATGAACAGGTGAAACACTCGGCTTATGTCATTTTCATATGTGTTCCTTTGACTAACACAAACTCGTGAAAACGTGTATACGTTAAAATCGCGCCTTTTCCAAAATCAGCAATCCCATTATTATTTGGTATGACAGGATGTTATTAAGTTTTGTGTCAAGCACAGACTGACATGACAGGCAGTACAACTTTAAAAGGAAAAAAACCTGTACTCTTAGCTGTATTGTCATGCATTACACTACTGTCATGATGTAACAAGCAGCATTTTTTCCATAAGGATTGTATCACACATACTCTGTGCATATGCCTGACATTCCTTTGAGTCCAGAATTGATGATGATGATGATGATATGATGATGACAACAATGAGTAAATTTGTCCCTGTTCACGTCACAAAGGCATACAGAAGGATTGAGGTATGGCTCAACTCTTCTTAACCTGGGAACTAGATGGACGTGAGAAATCAACTTCATGCCACAGCTGCTTCACACCTGGTAAAGAACCGCAGTACACACTCGAATAGAAGGATGTATGGGCCCCAGATCTGGTCTGGACATTTTTGGAGAACAGACAAATATCTTGCTTGTGCCAGGATTCGAACATCAGATAAGCCAGTCCACAGCCTAGTCATTATACTGATTACACCATCCCAGCTCCTTTGGGTCCAGAGAGGTTCACAAAATGCGAAATGTGGATAGGTATACATTTTTCGTGGCAACTACTGAGAGGAATGGAGGGAAAACATAAAAACTTTACAGCCAGACTGAAATGTGATACAGAAAGCAATTCAGTGAAACCACTTAAAGAATAATAGTAACCATTCACTTGTTGGTGACAGAAGTATTCCTTTGATTTATTTACATGCCAATCCATTGTTTGTGATTCACATCAGTATAAAATACTACTACAAAGATTGAATATTATTGACAAGGAAACCTTAGAATTTGCATTGATTGGTATGCGTGCAATTCAAATAATACAAATAGATGACAGTGTATCAAAGTTATATTTATGCCCTTCTATAGATTATTTACTTTCCAAATGCTTAACTTCTTCTGACTAGCATTTCTTCCATTCCTGTAAACGTTTATAAACAAAATACATGAAGGTTTCCTTTCAACACTGTTAGACAATTATTTAACAGACAGCAATTATTTCTCCAGCATTTTATACATAATAACATGCAAGTTAGAAGTAATACTTAACATAATCATTAATCATGATTTCACATGACTTTATTGCAATTGTATTCATAACTTAAAAAGTAAAAATTATTATACAAATAGAACAGCAGAGTTTTTCCATTTTTCTCCAATTTTCTGCATGTTATTTACTGACTTCTATAATGGCTTATTTTTCATCCCTTTACTCCACCTTTTGACACCTTGAGTGGCTGCAACAAAAAAGAAAATTTCATACAATTTTTCTAATATAGGTAAGCATAATGAACATAAAGTTCATGCACAAGAAGTACAGATATAGCAAATTCCACTTCTGTGCACAGTGTAAAGTAAACATAAATGAGAACACTGAGTTCATAATATTTCAAAGATTATGCACATACATTAATTCCAGAGCCAGTAATGGTGATGTGATGGCACAGATCTATAGTCAAGAATTTAACAATATTTTGCCCTAAAATTATAATTACAGGAATGGTCATTCTCCTAACACCAAAATTTTGCAGAACTTGAAGTAATTGGAGCAATAGAAAGAACCTGTACAAAAACAGTACAAAGAGGTCTTTTAAATTTATCTCATTCATTTACATTCATTGAAATCATTATTGCACATAAAAACAAATTAACACACACATATTATTAACACCATGTTACTCTGACATGTTTCAGCAATCAAAGGGCCATCTTCAGGGAGCGCGACTGATAGATTTCCTCAACAAGATCAACAAAATGTGTACCAGATGTAAAATTCAGTTTAGTGAGCAGCGTATTTGGCTGAAACATGTCACAGTAACACAGTGCTAATGCAGTGGTGTTATATAAATGTGCATTAGTTGGTTTTTACACGAAATAGGTCTTTTAATTGTGCCCCTGATCAAAGGTAAAGAAGATGCTGGCTAGCTTAATGCATTCAGCCTACATGGCTGTCATCCTAGTGGCATTGAAATGCAAGACACATGCTCAGTCATCAGTCGTATGTTACGTATGACAGAGAGAGTGATTAATGTGTGTGAGAAATTTCATCTGTTAAACAGAGAATAGTGTGTTCATTTGCAATAACTTTGCAAAGTACATCTGAAATTTAAAAAAAAAATGCTGCATAGAGCTTTTTAAAAAAATATCCCACGTCAACAGTGCCACATATAAGAACAATATACAGAATTATGGAACAGCACTGAATGACAGGTACAGTGTGGGGCAAAAAATACAATACAAAAGCCTGTCTGTTCTTTAATGAGGTATGGTTTACATTACATAGGAATGAAGTGCAAAAAGTTAGGGGTGGAAGAAAAGGAAGCACTGTAAAGAGAAATACCTTACTGTATACAAAAATTCAGATTAGAATGGAACCTTTTACATACAGAATAAATAGTATAAGATATATGATAGACATTAGTACATAGAGTGGATGTGTACTAGGAAGGGCCTGGACTTAGTCACATCCAAAGAAATGTACCCTGAAACTCAACAAATAAATCTGATTTTGATTTGATTAAGTAAGAAAGTAAACAGCCACAATCATAGATAAAGGTGTTGCAAAATCCCATACAGTTCATAAGTCCCTCTTCATGATCATTCAGTCACAGCCTGGTGTGCAGTGAATGGACAGAAAAACTATAGTGCTTGCATTTTTCAAAGTAACAAATTCCACCTGTTGCATTCAGTTAATTCTCTCACAAACATTCATGGAATTAACAGAAGAGAAAATGAAATTTTATTTAAATGAATTGACAAAATATTTTCTACAAAACTGTTAAGATTTAAAGCCAACAGCTTTGTCTTGTCAAGGAACCTTGTCTGAAGTATAAAGCATGCTTAGGAGCTCAAGGTCAGTGGTTTATGACTGTTAAACAAAATAAGGTTAAGCTGAACTGCAGGGGAAAAACAGAGCATATATTCCTGCTAGACACAGGCTTCATATTTGACAAAGTTGCTCTGACAGCTTCCCTACTCAAGGACATGTTAATAAGACATTGCTGTTGATCACAGGCCACAGTAGTTTTGGAATATGGTATAAACATTAAGAAAATCTACCTTTCAATGGTTGGTGCTGTGTATATCCTGCACCTTCGAAATGAATAACCTCTGACTGGCACACCCAGGTTAACGTGGGCTAGTATACATGATCCCAGGCAATTATGCCCAATCTGTATCTTGTGTCAAAATAGGTTAGACTATGAAAAAGTATTGGAATGACCCAGATTGGCTCCTTGAATACATGTAAATAAGATATTTCGAAATCTGCCACACACAATTTGAAACTCTGAATGTGACACCCAGGAGACATGAGTAAACACACCAAGCATGACAAAGAGACCATAGTAGTCCAGCTGATTGATTCCAGGAATCAAAGAACTGAGAAGAAACAAACAGAAAGTGGAAAATACTCACAGCCAATGGTTCCCTTTCTTTACGACTAGTAACTTTGCATTCAGAGAAAGGGTTTATTCCAGCTGAAATGTAGCATGTGCAGTCCATATGTAACTCTGTTTCCAGTGACTCAGCAATGCGGTGTGAGAATACTTGCAAGAATTGCTTCCTGCTGGATGATTTTGCATCTAAGAAATTCTGTGCAATATATGTTGCTCCATAACTCTGCAAGAAGAGGGCTGCCTATTAGCTGAATGTACCCAATAGCAGTTTTATTTTACCTTTACATTATACTACATGGAATGGGTTTTTAAACAGAGTCTGACATGAGAACATACTATTCAGTTTAGAAGATAAGAGGCTGGTTTTGATACTAGGCTTCTCCATTTAAACTTCATCATATTTTAGCCATTCATTTTAGATTTCGTGGTAATTATGACATTTGGTGAAATTTAATACAGTGTCAATTGAAAGAAATTTTCTGCTCTAACACTTTAGTGATGGTCACAATGCACTGTATGGACCTGTAGTTCTTCACATGCTGCCAGTCTGTGTATCATAGGCATGAATACATTTACGGGTATAGTAAATTTAAAACCATTCCATCCTGGGCAGTAGTTTTAATTCAAGCCCTGTGTCATTGAAGGGTTAATTGCAAGGTACGTATGTATAATAAATGAATCAATAATTTCTTAAATGCATGACAATGTTTGTCTTAGCAGTAAAAGTTATGTACATACATCAAGTGCAATGGGGATCCAAATGTTGTTACTGTAAGTAAGAGCGTTGTGTAGTTCTGTGCTGCCCCCAAAGACCTTCTTCTTTGCATCACTCAGCGAGTATACTTGATCAGAATCGAAACCTAATTAAGTAAACATAGTACATTATCTTTCTGCCAGAGCACCCAAATTACAGTTCAACAGAATTTATTTCACAATTTAAATTACCATACTCAAGTACAAAATCTCTATTCCAATGTAATGCGCCTTTCTCTAAAAAATTTAAATTACTGTACACAGCTCCAAAGACATCACCCTAAGCAAAATGCAACATGTTTTTCTTCCAAACTGACACACTTTCTGCACAAGAAGTCCTACCAACATAAAGAGTTTCCCATGGTAAATAATGAATATTTTTTCAGTTCACAGTTCTTTCATTATGCCATACATGCAGAATGGATCATTGTTACAAGGCTGTCATCAAAGCCATCGAATATGAATAAATGTTTTGTGTTGCTTCACACAGCTCTTCTGAGCAATTTGCAGATAAAGCTTTCATCACACAAAATAGTAGCATATCCAGGTATTGCAGTACCTAAGATCCCAGAACAATTTCATGTGCCAGTGTCCACAGTCACAGCTAATGAGCACATACCATATGAAATGCTTACCATACAGTTAGGGTGAAAGAAGCTGAAATATTTGGCACATACAAATATATCTTCAGAAATGCATAACCTAATTTAAGGGTAAAAAAAAAAAAATCTGAAGGAAACAAGGCAGACAGAATCTTCTAGAAGTTCTAGACACAAAATATTTTTACAGTTTAGATGTTAGTTCCCTTAATATCAGTGAAAAAAATATTATATTTTTACTAGTATGTATTAACACATTTAATGAAATCAGTAACACCTACTTCAATAGTTTTATATTAGAGCTAAAATTAAAGTAAGCAGTTTCAACCTACTGTTGTAAAACGTTTTCTAGTTTGTTACCAACAAACAGGTGATTTAGCAGCCAATTTTTAACTTTCGTGTAATGGTGTAGAAAAGTAGAACAGATGGCCAACTAGACTGTCCTGCCACAATAATGCTACGCATGGCCAGTAAGGATTAATCTATAAAAGGTGTGTATCACATTACTGTGCGACTCAAATCTTGTATTTGGAGCCAACCTGTAGCACTTATGACACTAAATTTTCACCATTGCTCTATAAGAACCCCTCATTTTCTTTACTGCTATGTGTTACTTATAGCCATTCATGCTGACCATTGATATTCATTCAAGACTTTTGTAGGCTGAAATAGTAACCAGAAAGAAGATGGAAAATAAAAGTATTCTCACATGTGTGTAGTTGGCTGAACTCAACATATCAGTATATAGTAGACTAGAACAAGGTAGTCATGTGTAGTAGCATAAGGGAAGCGCTCTTCTACACTATTTAAAAAAACTGAAGTGAGGGTTTTAAAGTTGCAGCTTATAATGAAGAAAGCAGAAGCACATATCCAATGTTACAGGAAAACGTCCTGGGAAAATACATATGAGCATTTTGGCTGTGACCATATCAATCAGATTCATTCTTGCTCTTTCTGTACCACAACAGTACTGTGACACACGAATCCCTGCAGAATGCCTAATAAAACTACCCTATCCGTTTGTGTACCTGTGACAACTTGAGAAAAATTAATTGGATTTTTCATGACATTTGATATAAGAGAAACTCGCAAAACTGTCAAGCCATTTCAAGTTTTATTTAGGATCATAAAATTTTAAACACCAGTTTACATCAACATTTACATGCATTTCTGAGTGCAAGAGTGTTCACATCCCTGCTCTGCCCATGTATAATTCCTGCCACATTCTGAACTCGTACACAAGTTAGGAAAATGTGTACAACACAACGGATACTGCACTGAAGATGAGGTGATTAGTGTCACTGTTAGTTGTGCCAACCATTACTGCCATTCACTGTTCCCTGTAATATAATTGCACAGCTTGCAGTGAAGCAACCTCTACATGGTATGTTCTATGATTCTGGTTCCCAAACTGAATGTATTAACTTCTTTAAGGTTAGCTATGTGTTTCAAAAGATTTCCAAAAGCTCAGACTCTTAAAGTCTAAACAAGTGACACTTACCTACAATCTGTTTGACAGTCTTGGCATCCTTGTTTGTTAAGCCAAGATCATCAACAGGTACAACAACATGGAATGCTACACCACGATCACGTAAAACCTTTACTGAGTAGAGGGCTGCCAACTGCAGGAGCTGAGAAGAAGATATAACAACTCTTAAATCCTGTCAAAGTTTATTTACAATACAATAAACACACTACCCACAGTAGTAGTAATGAAACTTATGGTTCCTGAGGCTGTATCTATTATTTTTAAAATTCTAACAGAGATCTCAATGTCTAAGTGCTCAGCAGATGAATAAATTGTGCTGGGCCATGAGAAACAACTGTATGCCAATGATGCTGCAAGGAAATCAAGAAGCCAGAACTTCATTCAAGAAACTGATTTCAAGGTCATTTAATGACAATGTTTCAATGGTAGATGTTATGAATGAAAATTTAGATAGAAATATGACCATGAATAGTGAGGACTTTGAAGAGGATGTTCATGACCTGTTACAGTTGTGTGTCTCAGCATTTGCTTCAAGTGACAGAGAACACCCACGGAAATCCTCAGTCAGGACAGTCCATGACTTGGTCCAGATTTCAACTAGGCATCACCCAAATACAAGTTCACCAAACTACCCCTACATAAACTACTATTCATGAAGTGCAACCTGAACTTTCTACTCAAGTTTTGTGTGTCCAAAATGTTTCTACCAGACTTCAGCTGATTATGTATAATGAATGCCAGGATGAATATACCTGAGGACAGAGTGTAGACATAATCATGTTCTGCTGAAGTACTCTCCTGATGGAATTATGTAAAACCATGATATATACGAGGTGTGGCAATAAAGAAACCGGATTGCTTTTATTACTCATTTCCGGCCATGTCGATGACGAAGAGGAGGGTAGGGCATTGACCCGTGGACTTCCCTCTACCATCACACAAAGGTTCATTCACGCGCATCGGTTAGTCTGGCCGTGACCATTGTTATAAGCGGATCGTGTGAGCTCCGTCGGAATAATGCTGAGTGCTAATGTAGAACAACGTGTTAACATCAAATTCCTCACAAAACTTGGAAAAATCTGCCAAAGAAACTCACAATTTGTTGACAGAAGTGTATGGTGATCAGTGTCTATCTCACACACAAGTTTTCGAGTGGTTTAAGAAGTTTAAGGAGGGTAGGGATTACGTCGGGGATGATCCAAAATCGGGCCGTCCTTCCACTGCGAAAACTCAAGAGAATGTCGAGAAGGTCGCTAGAATTGTTCGAGGAGA
>Ga0136643_10000819_pt1 | contig 36009 bp, 33 predicted proteins | sample TergutLab28metaG_FD_96883 | JGI IMG/M metagenome (GOLD analysis project Ga0136643, IMG submission 96883) | Labiotermes labralis P1 segment gut microbial communities from Petit-Saut dam, French Guiana - Lab288 P1 (version 3) (version 3) | ecosystem: Host-associated > Arthropoda: Insects >...
CACAACAATGCAACAAGTAGTCGCAAGCTCCTGAAGATGGATGTATTAACATCTGAAACATGTTGAGCAGTAAATTGACATAATAAAGCAAGTGTCATCAAGTTGGTCTACCTTTATTCAAATTTACAATATGTGTTTTTTCTACATTTAATACAACCTGATTTGCCTGGAACCATTTAGATATATGATAACACAGACTCAAATATTTGTTTAGTCATCATAGTTATTAAAAATGAGTACACTGGTATGGTCAGCAAACATTATATCAGAAAATTTTACTGATTGTTATGGGAAAATCATTAATATATAGGCCTATATGTTAAAAAGCACAGGGCCTACAACCGGTCCCTGGGGGAACACATGTTTGATAGATTCCCAATTTGAAAATCAATTTTCAGCACTTAAATATTCAAATTCCACCCTCTGTTTCCTGTGGTAACACAAACCAATCCAAGATTATGCCTCTTACAGCATAAAATTGTGATCTCGGTAGCAAAAGCTCATGACTGACAATCAAAAGCTCTTACCAAGTCACGAAAAATATCTGCCACATACCTGAATCTGTACGTTTAAGTTGCATTGTCTGTTGATAAACCTCTTCTAAATCCATACTGTTCAGAAACCAATATATCATGATTTTGTATATACTGATTTAATTTTTGATAAATCAATATTTAAAAAATCTTACTGAATCCTGTTAATAGAGAGACTGATCTACAGTCGGATAACTGACACTCATGACCTTTCTTGAATAAAGGATTTACAATAGTATACTTAAGACGATTGGAAAATTTGCCAAAGTTTATTGTAGGTGTAAGCCAAAGTTTTGCTAAGGTGATGTCCACGTAATTTTAAAATATTATTAGATATTCCATAACCTGATGAATTCTTAGACTTCAGAACATTTATTGTACATATTATCACAGATTCTGTAATTGGAATTGTTACCATTTCCAGAGAACCAGTACGAAACGAATTCCTAAAAAATAAAGTAGTAGAATCGGTATTTGCGTGTTCTTCAGTCTATGAATAAATCTTCAAATCATCACATTTAAGTAGTAATTGTACATGTTCTATATAACGCGCTTTTCCAGATTCATTCTTAATAATATTCAACCTCATGCTTAATGCCGAAATATTGAATTAAGAAAGAAAATGTTACAGTGAGAAAACGCCATTGTTTCTAAAGTCAGTGTGAAAAAGCTACTAAAATACAGCACATTTAAATGCATCTCCAAAACAAGCAGGGCTATGGGAAAAGGGACAGTCCTTAACATTTCTTTTGTACCTTGCGTCCAACAGGTCATTCTGTCCAAAAATAACGCGTAGTTTCATAATTAGGTTTTAGTATACTACACTCGTTACTGTTATTTTGTAGGTATGTTAGGCTCTTTCGCACCAAGATCCACATCACTTTTCTTCACCAGGAGTCTAAATATTTTTCCTGATATTCATGTATGGCTAAGAGGACTGACATTTCAGTTACCTCCTGCATGAATTCCTGTAGAGACCTCTTGTCAACTCTGAAATCACTGAACAATGGTATACGATAAGTATAAAATGGCATAAAATTGGCTGGAATATTACTATTTGCTGAATCACGGGTTCAAAATAACGTAAATGACACCGAACAATCAATAATACGTGTAGCCTATGTACGTTGCATTCACGTTGCCCTGTCTTTACCCGAGTTCATACATCCCAATCAGCAGAGATCCTATCCCCTACCTTGACGATGCACTACTTTAACACACCGAATACATGCACGTATTTTATTGCCTAGTGAGTTACTAATTATTAGTTTGGATCACTTCAGTAAACAACGAAAACAATGACACGCTAATATTTTGTTCTTCTAAACCTGCATATGCACCAAACAACAACTTCGACTGTCACAAACTCATTTATACATCTGCTCGTGGTCATTGCTCAGTAGCTTATCTGTGGTATTCAATGGAATCGGAAATTCAAATGCCTTGTATGTGGCGGCATCTTTTGATAATAACGAAAAATAATACACGGTTTGTCGTTTGTCACCTTTTTGTGTTGCAGAGTAGATGTAATGGCTTCCCAAAGTAATTAATGGATGAATAATTAACAATCATATTGCGGGTATTGATCCTGATTATTTTGAAGTTATGTGTTATTGTGAGTGTCATAAACAGTGAAGCCACCCAACGCACTGCGAACTGAACTTCAGTGCTTGCAGCCAGGTGAGAATGGATTAGATATTGAATTATAATTGGGCGTTCTGACTGATCTTTTTTAATTAAGAAAGTATAATGTATATTACTGCTCGATGTTGTATTAAGTTTTATGACTGCACTTGTTACGCTGCATAGAAGAAATTTATGCCGTTAATGTTATGGAAGTAAGGTTAAGTCGGTCGTAACAGTAGAAAGTGGCATACATAGTTCATGAATTTCTGGCAACTAGCACGGTTTTTGTTTACAACACATCTTCTTACGATTTATTTGCATGTAGTGGTTTAGTGTATTGCGATTAAGAAACGTTTATAGCATGACGATGTTGCCCTTACTGTTGCAAGTATCATGTAGTTATTTTCAGAAGCTGACTTGAATTTTATTTTGTACGTAATTGAACATGAATGTAAACGTCAGTTCTCGTTGTCATGTTTCATTCACTGTTAGTTTTAATGCATTTCTTCGTAATGTTTGTGAGCTGCATTCACTATTCCACTTCATAACTTTTATGGTACTGCTTGTGTTAAAGGAACTAAGAATCTTTTACTCAACTGTAGTAATTTAGTGAATGGAAATAATTTCGTCTTGAGCTGTATTGTTGTTGTCCTGATTTGACTAATGCCTAGGGTTGTGAAGAGTAGCACTCTTCTAGTTTTTCTGCCTTCGTTATTTTTTTTTATTGTGGCTGCAGAATTGCAGGCAGTTGCTGCACCTCTGTTTCAAGTACAGTACAGAAGTTTAAAATGAATTACAGATTTGAGCAATTTGTTGTATTCTTGTCATTATGACAAATATGACTTTAGCAGCTTATATCACATCAGTTGATTTCTGTAAGCCTTAAATTAATTTGCATTTGTAGAATAAGCTGTGTCCAGTGACCAGAATTCCAGACATACAACAACAAAAACAGAAACAACAACAACAGTAGCAGCTCCTCCTCTTCCTCTTTCTCTTGAGCCACCACCACCACCACCACTACTGCTGCTGCTGCTCCTCCTGGCTTCTTTTTACCTGTGATTCCACAGTAGTTCTAAATAAGTTTATGCCATTTATTTAAAAATTTAGCATTCAAATATGTGTGTCAAGGTAAATGAACAACATTGAGACACACTTTCAGGAATTTGGGATAGCTCAGTCAGTATTTACTGGGCTGCAGACAGGACACTCCAGGGTTTGAATCGCAGTAGGGAGAAGAGAGTACTCTTTTCTCTGAAATGTCCAGACTGGCTCTGGGGCCCACCCAGCCTCTAATTCAGTGGGTACTGTGGTTTTTTCTCAGGGGTAAAATAGTTGGGGCGTGATGTTGATCACTCTTCTCCATCTGGTGCCATAGTTAGGAATGACTGGAGGTGTTCCTCTGGTCCCCATGTATGCCATCATGGTGTGGATGGGGATAACTTTATTCTTTTTTTACTTTACATTTGGGAATAAGTAATTTGTTTATAAAATATTTGATATGTTTAGATGGAGGCTTACATTTTATTGGTAAGGGGATTGCCTTAATTTGCATGTAGGAAGCAGACATGTCAGGACCGCTGCCAGTAATGATGTGTAAACCCTGCATTCATTCACACATTAGGGAGTATAATAGAATAGAACAGAAAAGACTGTAATAGAATGGACTGTATTATGGGTTTGAGCCCTTAAGGACCCAATGCACATAGGCCTTTTACCAGCAGACCAATTGTCCCCCTTTATTCTTTGACCTTTCTCTCTACAGTCTTAATAAAGGCCTGGATTGGTCTTGGATAAGTTCTCCTAAAAACCTCTAGGTTCAGCTTGCCTGAGTCCAGAGAGAAATACCCCTTAGAGTGTTGTGGTCAAAAGGCCACACACTTCTAAGTTATATGTAACAGGAAAATGTATCAAGTACCAATTCCAGCCCAGTAAACATATTGGCCAAGCCCTCCCTTTCTAAAGCCTTAGGTTCCCCTTATGGAGCCCTATAAAAGAAATGTTCCATTTCCAGAGCCTTCCATTACATATCTCTTGGAGTCCTCAGTTTATAAGCTCTCCCTCCAGGTTTCCCTCACGAAACCTCTATAAAGAGAGAGATGCTCCATTTCCAAAGCCGTTCATGACATGTTTTACATACCTTGCGGAGTTCCCACTAAAGCAGTCCTCCCTTCAGGTTCCCCTTACAGAGCTGTCATAGAGAGAGACATTCTGTTTTCAGAGTACTCTTTTCCTGTCTCTCAAAGTCCCTGGTAAACAAACCCCCCTCCAGGTTCCCCACACATATTAGTGATGTTGAAATGGTCTGTCCATTCTCTGTGCTACACATATCTTATTGTTCTGCTAAAATAAAGGGATTATTTTGTGGTGAACTCTGTTCAAAGAAAGCCTGATCTCTGGACAGATATTACCACTGCAGGGCTCAGTAATTTCATATGCTTGACATTCTATGTACATGAAATTGGTTCTTCTTTATGTAAATTGGTATAAACAAGTGATTAATTCTGTGAGGAATTTCTGTTTCATATTGTGTTTGCACTTGGATGAAGGCTTATGTGACTGGGTGATGCTTTATAATTTCTTTTTATGATCTTGTATGTGGGACTGTCTGTGGTCCATGTAAAAACTGTGTACCTGCTAAGAATACTCTCTTCTGGGATGTGATGCCATGTAAGATTATGAAAATTTGTTTATATTTCAAAAGAACCTACTGCCTTGGCCTTCATTTAGGAGGGTTGAGACTGAGTGTTTGGATGTAGAAGCTGTGGTTTACTCAGAAATACTGACTTTGGGAACTTTGGATGCTGGCACCTAATATTTGTGAGTCCTCAGTTTGGAATGTGCCTCATGTCTCCTTTATTGCACTTAGAATTGTGGGGTGACTCTTAGAGTTTCAGGAACTTTGTGGAACCCTGTGATTATAAATTTCTATGAACCTACTTGGTGTCACATCCCAGAAGGTGCTGATCTTCATAGTTGCTGCTGTGAAAATTTCTTATCTTATGTGTTCCCCTTGTTATTTGAATATTTGTGGGAAATCAGAGTGAATTTAGTGTAGTCAGTGTGGCAACCAGAGTATGGGCTGGGTGGTACAGGGTTTGAGTCTCAGCAGGGTTAGAAAATTTTCCCTCCTCCGTAATGTCCAAACTGGCCATGGGACTCACCCAGGCTCCTATGAAGTGGGTACCAGAGACGGTTTCCCTGGGGCTGAAGTGTCTGGGGTATGAAGGTGACCACTTGCCTAGTGAGAAGGTTCAGATGAGTGGAGCTGTATCTCGTCATGGCATGTACAGGGACATCTTCACTTTACCTGAGGAACATCTGTTGTAGTCTTAAATTGGAAGTCCAGGCTTTAATCTCTGCCAGTAACTCTGGTAGTAATATTCCTTTTTCTCTCATTTTGTTTAGTAAAATTTATAGCTACCATAATTTAATTGACTGTTGTACTTCAGCAAATGTAAGTCACAGGTAATGTGTGTGGACACTCCAGGGGATTGGCAAGGGATTGCCATAATGTAGTTAGCAGTGAAGATTATGAATATGGTAATGAATTTGATGGAGGCAAATTGTTTGTGCAAGTACATGCTTTTATTTCATGTTAAAATGAAGTCGTGTCTTGATTGTGCTGTTGAGACCCCCAGAACTGGACATTGTTGTGCACTGTGGCATATAGTTCTTGTATTATATCGATACATTTTGGTGTATCAGCAATAACAGCTGTCAGAAGCACAATTTTTCACATCATGATATACACAAGCCAACTTGAACATTCCCTGAGGGGTAACATAATCAAAATTATTGTATTTTAATTGAATAAAGAATGCATGTTTCAGAATTTTCATATGTGGAAATAACAATAATAAATATAAGTGAATTTTATCGTTATTTTTAAATTAAGGGAAATGATGGTTGCAAGGTTTGATGCTCACAGTAGTGGTGCTGAATGTTCAAGTCCTCCGGGATGTGATACTGAGTGGATGGGTGAGTGGACTGTATGTCCATCTTAATGTTCATGCAGTCCAAGAAGAATGCTGCTAGACCCTGAAAATGAAGGCTCTATAATCCTTTGAAACATAGGTAACTACCCGCACTGTGACACAGCATCACATCCCAGTAGACTGTAATGCTTCATAGTGCTTGTTCTTATTTAGTGCAGTCAGCCAGATTCCTGAAATGGTTTTATGTTACTCAAACCATGCATATTCTTACAGTCAGTACATCGACCAACAATTGCTCCCAGTAAAACACAATTCATAACAAGTATCAAATTTCTACATGTTTTGGTACTGGGGTGCCACCCTGAGGGAATCTTTAGAACAAAGGAATACAAGTCCAACCCACTAAATTAGGCATTGTATCCCCCTCACTGGAATGATTAAAATGTTAAAATGCTGAAATACATGAAGTTGACAAGCATAAAATTATAAAATTATGTGATACTTAAACTATGTGATAGCTATTCTGAAACAATAAACATTGCAATACAGACAGTTGTGTGATTTTGTGTGGGTATGAAGTGTGGTCCTCGACATGGACAGAAGACTAAATTACAAGCGTTTTAGAACAAAGTGCTGAGGAAAAGAACTGAACACGTTAAGGATGGTGGGGTGTGTAGTATATTGTGTAATGCAGAACTCTGTGGTGTAAGGTCACTTAGTATTGTTTGGGTAGGGACATAGAAAATTGTGGTGGGCAAGACAGGCTACAGTAAGTGAAACAAGGAATGAATGTATGATTGTGGTGAGTAATCTACAGAAAATTGCCTCTGGGAAGACTAAAGACAAGGTGGCAGGATTACAGGAAGATTGGTTTGTAGGAAGTGGCAAGTGGCAATCCCTGGATTGTTCCACTGTCATACTTTGGTATGCATATTAATGTAAAAGGCATATGCAGTCTTAACACAACTGTTTCATTGTAACGACAATAGATTTTTTATAAAACTTTATACAACAAAAGCTGTTATTTTCATAATGATTGAATCAGACCAAGTTAGGGAATGCACATTCCCTAACTTGGTCTGATTCCGAACAATGCCACATGTGTACACTAACAAGGACCCAGTAATAATATATGCAGCCACATCACCACCGAATTAACCACATCGATGTATTTTAATTGCTTTTAACAACTGTTACCTTAGCAAGCTCAAATAATGCGCTCCCTGGAGATGGTGTGCCTGCACTGAAACACGTAGGAGCTTTTTAATGTCAATTTTAATATAAATTTAAAATTGTTTATAAGACTATTCAGTTGTGCATCAGTTGGTGAAGAAAACTTTAATAATTATCAAGATGCACGTTGTATATGAGGAAAAAAACAGTGGTCTGTGTTAAAGACAGCACAGTCTGTTTTTAATGCTGTATGTTTGTCTCAGTGCTACATAAGTGTGTTGATAATTTTCATGAAATTTGAGACTTAACATATTCTGTTAGTACTATGAATAATGATAATGATTATGGTGGTGGTGGTGGTAATAATAATGTGAATGTATTTGCAGTGAGATTGCTTAAAAATGTTTATTTAATTTTATCCAGTTTGTTGACTGTAGCTTCAGTGAGAATTGCTACAAAGGTCATAAAGGCCAAGGATGCCGTTGTAACCGTGATGGGTGGTACCGTTCATGTTATAGGAATTTAAAATGCAATGCTGTAATTTTCAAAAAAAGAAATCGGAATTTTAAAACTGATGTCAATTCGGCACAAAGGTGTTTTCGTTATAGACTGGTGTAAATCCAGTTGCCTAGTGAAACTGGCACCACATAATGTTAGGTCTGATTTCGATACTGTCGGTTTTATAACACTTAAAACCGAATTAATGCACGTTGTGTTGCTTTTACAAGTTTGACCACCCCTTGGCGGGAGCTGGGACAGATATTGATGATCTCAAAGCGGGGCGGACTCGGATCCGCAGACAATCACTGTTGCCAAACTGCACAAAGTAGAAATCTGAGAGTTTATGGCCAGGTTTTTGCAAATGGATAGTAAATCCCCAACTTCCTCGTAACCTGTTGTAGTTTTTTACATTTTATCTCTATTAGGGAGACACCGACATGTGTTTCTCCGTGTCATTGCTCTATGGCATTTAGTATAATATTTGTTCAATAGTAAGTCAACAGTGGATGCTAATGCAATATCGATACGAGGAGCGAACATAACTAAAGTCGTCGAATCGTGATAGTATGAATGTTCCCCGGACTGATGTATATCGTTACGCACGGTTATTGTTGGGCGTTATTGAAATATGTCTTTTTGTTAGCCCCCACAGAAACTATACCGTATGCCTTTCCTTCATGAACGATTCTTTGTTTAAGCGCATTATTCGACTTTTCTTTTTTAGCGGGAAATACGCATTTGCTGCTGTCTTTGAAAAGCACATAGAAATTTTCTGTCGCATTCCGCTTCAGTGTTTTGAGGATTTACGTTTCCGGAGTAAGGAGAATTCCAGTGGTTAGAATTCCATTAAATGTGTTTTTGGTAACCAGGTAGACACGAGTAATCCGCGTTTTGGGTATTTCGATTTGCAGTTTGTTGCGGACCAGTTATACACATGAATTTATTAAAAAAGAAAGAAAGAAAAGGAAGAAAGAAAGTAGAGTTAACGTTCCAAAGAGACTATAGTATATGCTCTAGTATGCACCTTATATGCAGTACAGATATGAAATGCATGGTTTGTGCAACTGTTTGTAGTCATCTTGTTAAGAAAACCATTTTACAGACCAAAAACAGGAAGGTGGTTTTTGGGGTTCTTACCTTTGCTAACATACGAGTTTGCTGGGATGTTAATGCTGTTTGTTGTGTAAATATTGCCAGACGTCTTGAGAGATCGTTGTTCATCCTCAGGGTCAAGCAGCCCCATAACTTAAAGATTGACGTCGGTGATTACCAGTCGATGTGGTGTAACAACCCAGAAGACTTGTATCTTCAACTTAATTCTGTTTGGTATCCACCTTTTGCTATAACTAGCGAGGCTGTTGTGTTTATGTTTTACATTCATGTGCTTTTTCTAAGTCTTTGAAATTTTTCATGTTGTGTGCATGATACATAATGAGAACAGGCTTATATGGTATGTTCTATGTGACTCAAAGTGAACAACAAAATGTGAGGTTATGTATGTAGGCTGGTTCAGTTGCAACTGAAAGCATTTATTTCCCTGAAGAAGGAAGGATGTATGTGTATTCTGTCAGCAGACTTTGACACTCCAATATGTCAGTTTTGTACGGCAGTCCTACTACAATATTTTGTCACCCACTGTGGCAGTATTCAAGTAGAATGATAAATACACTTTACAACACTGTTAGAAGAATTGTATTATTTTTGTAATTAGAGCAGTCTCATATTAAGTAAGTCACCCCTATGACCTTACGTATCAATCTATATAATTCTTTTTGCCAAATTAAATGTCCCTGATGTTTGTGTGAACCGCCCTTATTTATTGACTTGTGACAGTAAGGATACAAGCAATGAGACTGAACTTTAGCCTTGTATGATTTTGAGTGGAAGTAAGTTGCTTTTGGAATTAGACTTTTACATTTTCCTATAAGTTGTTTGGCGAAGCTTTATGTTACCTTGGGGAATTTGCATTTGTTTTACATGATCTAGTGAGTGTCAATCAAGCCAACTTCACAGGCTGTGGGTCTCTTGGATGAGTTGTGTTGGGGTTAGTTATTGTATATAAATAAAACACTATTTAGGATATCATACTGGTCGTATTGTTAAAGTTATATGTACTTATAACAAATATATGTTGTAATTATTAGGCTGAAGATTTGGCTTGTTCTGGAATCAGCATCTTTTTGTTTGATTATACGTATTATTGTATGTTTCTGATCATGTTTGTGGTAGGTTAGTTTAATGGTAACTGAAATTGGTTATTTTAATGACAAATTTTAGTAGGTGTTATGTAAGGTGTTATTCGGTAACATGGATGCAGGAGCATTGAACTCTTTGTTTGTTTAGGTTAGGAAAGGCCAAACAGTTTAGGATATTTAATTGTAAGTTGTATTTTTTGTACCTATAAGAGAATATAAATGCAACATTGTTGCCATGCACACTTCCTTGTTGTCGATGTGAGAAGCTTTTTGTAGATCCATCAACATGTCTATATTGTTTACAGTTTCTTCAGGAAGTAGTGGAATTTGTGCACACATCCCGATAAACAATTTGAGACCTGAAGTCTCCCATCTCCAATAAATCATTAATATTGCATTGCCTTCTTCATGGGCAAATTACTTTAAACATTTCTTTTTGCATATACATTATATCGCAGTTTTGTCACTTGTGAATGTATGATTCCTTATTTCATCTCATTTTCCTCTTCATTGTTCTGGCTCTTTCTGATTGAGATTTTTTCCATCTTCATGGCCTCTTGCCTAGTGTCAGCATAGTAGGGCATGTTAATATGCATTTCCAAGTGTCCTACAGTAGTGAAAAGGAAAATGAAAGAAACAGCATAAAATCTGGGCCTTTGCCATGTGTATATGACTATACAATTCAAAATCCAATGTAAGTACAGTCAGAACAATTATGCTCCTACATTAAAGGTGGATTGTTAATTGTATGGGCAGCTGGGATGGTGTAGTCACTATCATGACTAGGCTACTGGCTGGATGATTCAGGGTTCAGTTACTGGTCAGGGCAAGAGATATTTGTATTCCATAAAGTGTCTTATACTCTGGGGCTTACTCAGCCTTCTGGGAGTAGAGTGGTGGGGGTCAAATTGACCGCTCACTTCCGTCCATTGCCAAGGTTAAGAATGAGTGGAGGTGTTTTGCTGCTGTCTGTGCGATCCTTTCCTTGCATTATGTGTTTGTATACAGAACAGTAGGATGTATCAATTGAAGACTTGGCTGTTCTGACTCATTCCTTAATGTTTTGAATCAATAAAGGAATAAAATGTACATCATATTTTGTAGCAGTTAGATTATTGTCTGTTGATTCACTTCAGCAGTATGGCATATAAAGCCTGGCATTAAAACTACCATACGCAGCACTGCTGTAGCAGGTAAGTGTGTCATGAGTGTGTTAGTGTTTAGTAACAGTTTCTGGTATGGTGAAAACTATTATATAATGTACATTATTAAATGTGGATGCATACTTTATATTGACTGCGTTAGAGCACTTGATAAAAGGTGTGGCAGGTGGAGCAGCAAAACAACACACAATTAACAGAGAGAACCACCATACTTACTTCATATCATGAATCATCTCCAGACAAGCCTGTCTCATATGCTTCTGGTGGTATATCTTTGTTTTTGAGATTAGAGTCTGCTACATGATAAGTGGTCAACTCATCAAAGTGGACCCCCCTCTGAGGCCTTAAGTGAAGAGCTGAAACAGTAGATAGCCTTCTTGCAAGATTCAGTAGCTTACCATCTTGTTTCTGACACTAGAAGGTCATTATTTTATTTGACAACTATTGATTGCCACTTCCAGGTGCGTTATTTACCTTACCAACATAACTCACTTACCCAACTTTGCACAAATGTGACAAACAATGTTTGTGGTTTGAGTAAGGACCCTGACAGGTTCATTTGATGCACAGCAAGATGCTAGAAGTCACAAGTTGTTCTCTGTGAGGAACTCATGAACTGTCAGTGGGAATCCAGTGGAACTAATGATTCAGTTTTGGGGGAAATGTGGCACGGCACTTTCTGTCCCCAAACCTTTCATTTAATGGATTTAAGAACTGTAGCCAACTGACTGACTGACTGACTTAATGACTAAATTAATGCAGCAGATTCCATCTTCCAGGTAATAGTTCTTCAGGCAGTCAAGAAACTTCCCACATTTTAAGCAGTCTGAAGGTTTGCATTAATAAGTATGTAATCTGTCGATACACAGCTTTTATTATAGCAAATCCAAATCAGCATATTTTGGCTGCTTTAAGCCATCATCAGGCCATATGTATAAAAACAGGCAAAAAGAAAATCTTGTATCTATTTTGTGCAACTGAAGCATGTAGCTGCTCTAGATTTGGTATAATAAAAATTGTGTATAGACAGATTACATCCTTATTAACATGTAATGTACAAACACATTGGGGATATCTCACCTTAAAATCTGAAGTTTCATTAGCTCCCATTTGTGAGCGAGATGAATTCACGCCACAGCTTTCTTTTCTGTTTATTTAATGTGAATTATAGTGCTGTGCTCTCACCCCTGCATAGATCTTTGAAGTTGTCTCTTTCCTTCAGGTTTTCCAAGGAAAACCTTTAAGCATTCAAGAGAAACCACCATCAAACAGCTGTATTTGTTGTGTGACAAAAAGTATGCTGTTACACAACAGTGAGCTACATGTTTGAACCAAAAGGACTGTCTGCAGGCTTTGTATAAGAACATAAAAAGGAAGTAAAACTGTAAATGTTACGTGTACAATTGTACCGTGAGCTCTCACAAATTGCTCACAATTGTTAATTTCATATAACTTTCTTTGCAATAGCTTAAATTGTGTTAGTCATGTCTTTTTTGTATTAATATGTTTTCTGTTCCAAATTGTTTTGGATTTTATATGGTTCTGTTTAAAATATAAATTTTTAATTTTTAATTTTGAGGTTAAAATAATAAATCTGTTCTGAGCTGCTGTATTCAGGGTTCTTTAAGACATGTGGAATGTTAATACTCTTTTAATTCATTGTGCTATCCACATCTAAAATAATGGCTTTTTGGTTTTTTGTATTATTGCTTAGTATGAGCAGTAAAATTTTATTTGCTGAAAAATATAGTGGAAGTGTTTTGTTTTAATCTGCTGTATTTTTGTCTTTTGTGTTTGTAGCCCATGATGTCTACACTGGGTTGACCCCTGTGACTGAACACCGCAGCCAGCTGCGGTGGCGAGGTCAGTTGTAGAATGGAGCCGTTTGTGACTCGTATTGGAGATGTCACTATTGAACGAGTTGTGCCCAAGTCTGGGCCAGGGAGTGGTGGAGGGACATTTGGTAAGGAAGCCAAGGATCCCTTACCTCCTCCATCAGTCAGCTTGGCTAAGCGAGATCTGGATGGAGGTGAAACAATCAGTGTCAGTGAGGACTTGCAGGTTAGTACTGTTAAAGTATTAGTTTGAAGGACAAAGTAGTGCAGTGTATGAGAAAGAACACTGCACTTAATAACACTTATCTTTTCCTCAATGGGTGGGAAAACTCACAGTTAGTCTGATCACGTAGTGATAGATAGGAGATAGCATTCGAGTATACTCTGTGTATGATCTTTCAGGGGAGATGACTGTGGTACTGTACACTGTCTGGTAGTTGCAATAGTTAGGGAAAAATTGGCAGTAAATAAACAAGTAGCACAGAAGTTTGATGTGGAAAGATTTAATCTCAGGAAGCAAAGTGAGCTGGAGGTTAGGAAACAGTATCAGATTAAGATCTTACCAGGGTTACAGCTTTGGAGAACTTATTTCATAGCAAGGACATAAATAGGGCTTGGGAAAACAGTGAAGAGAGTATTAAAACCTCAGCTAAACACAGTCTAGGTCTGCATGAATTGAAGCAGCATAAACCATGGCTTGATGAAGAATGTTCACAATTTTTAGATCAAAGGAAGCAGGCTAAAATGCATTGGTTAAATGATCAAACCAAAGCAATGTAGACAATCTAAACAGTGTAGAACGTGAATCTAGTAGACATTTCAGGAACAAAGAAAAAGCTAAAATTGATGAACTTGAAACTAACAGTGAGATAAAAAATATCAGAGACTTGTGTAGGGCCATCAGTGACATTAAGAAGGGATAGCAGCCTAGAAGTAATATAGTAAAGGATGAGAAGGGTGATTTGGTTACAGACTCCCACAGTATTTTGGCTAGGTAGAGGAACCATTTTTATCGGCTGTTGAATGTACATGGGGTTAATGATGTTAGGCAGACAGAAATACATGCAGTGGAGCCACTAGTGCTTGAGCCGAGTGCTTTTGTGAAGCTAAAAATACACAAATCCCTCTGTATTGATAGAATCCCAGCAGAATTGATAAAAGCAAGGAGTAGGACAGTTGGTTCAGAGATCCATAAACTTATTAGTTTTCTTTGGAATAAGGAGTAATTGAGGAGTGGAGCAGTTCAGTCATTGTACCCTGTTTATAAGAAGGGTGATAAAACAGATTGTAGTAATTTTAGAGGCTTATCACTTCTGTCTTCTACATAAAAAATTTTATCCAACATCCTGCTGTCAAGGTTAACTCCATATGCGGAGGAAATTATTGGGGATCATCATTGTGGATTTTGATGCAACAGGTCAACTACTGATCATATATTCAGCGTTCATCAAATACTTGAGAAGAAATGGGAATACAGTAAAGCAGTGCATCAGCTGTTTGTAGACTTCAAGAGAGCCTGTATGTGATTCAGATTAGTTGTTTTATTCAGTCAACCATTTAATGCACAATTCTATTAGCTGAACATGTTATTCATTTAGAAGGGAAGTATTGTATAATATTCTCACTGTGTGTGGTATCCCAATGAAATTGGTGAGGCTAATAAAAATGCGTGTGAATGAAACCTCTAGCAGAGTCTGGGTAGGCAAACATTTGTCTGACTTGTTTCCTATTAAGTATGGTTTGCAAAAAGGAGATGCTTTATTGCCATTGCTTTTCTACTTTGATTTAGAGTATGCCGTTAGGAGGGTTCAGTTGATCTAAGGTGGTTTGAAATTAAATGGTACATATCAGCTTCTGGTTTATGCTGAAGATGTTAATGTATTGGGTGGAAGTGTGCATACACACTATGAAGAAAAACACAGAAGCTTTAACAGTTGCTAGTAAGGAGATTGGACTAGAAGAAAATGCTGATGAAACTAAGTACATGGTCATGTCTGGAGATCAGAATGCAAGATGAAGTCACAGTATAAAGATTTGTAATAGTTCCTTCGAAGGGGTTGCTAGTAAGGAGACTGGATTTGAGGTAAATGCTGATAAAACTTAGTACATGTTCATATCTAGAGATCACAATGCAGGACAGAGTGACAATATAATGTTTGATATTAGTTCCTTTGAAACAGCGGAACATTGCAAGTATTTGGGAACAACCCTAACGAATTACAATTCTATTCAGGAAGAAATTAAGAGAAGATTGAAGTCAGGGAATGCATGCTATCATTTGGTGCAGAATATTTGTCTTCCAGTTTTTGCTAACTAAAGATATAAGGATTAAGATATACAGAACTATAATTTTGCCTGTTGATCTGTATGGGTGTGAAACTTGGTTGCTCATGTTGAGGAAGGAACTTAGGCTGAGGGTGTTTGAATTAGGGTGCCAAAGAGAATATTTGTGCCTAGGAGGTATAAGGTAACAGGGGAGTGGAGAAAACTATATAGTGAGGAGCTTAGTGATCTGTACTGTTCACCAAATATTATTCAGGTGATCAAATTGAGAAGAATGAGGTGGGTGGAGCATGCTGTGTGTATGGGGAGAGGAGACGTGCATACTGGGGTTTGATTGGGGTATCTGAGGGAAAGAGACCACTTGGAAGACTCCGGCATAGATGGAAGGATAATATTAAGATCATTGATGGATCTGTGGGAAGTAGGATGGGTGGCATGGACTGGATTGATCTGATGGAAGGCGGGGACAGGTGGTGGGCTCTTGTTAACACAGTAATGAACCTAGAGGTTCCATAAAATGCGGGGAGTTTCTTCACTAGCTGGGTACTGGTTAGCTTCTCAAGAAGGACTCTACTCCATGCAGAGGGTAAGTAAGTAAGTAACTCAACAACAGTGAATGGCAACTGTGCCATGCCTCAGAAAGTCAGTCACCAGTTGGTCCCCAAGGCAGCTTCAGTTCAGTCTCTGGCCTGTGGATTGAACATCAAAGTTTTACAAGTTAAGCAAGCTGACTGGAAGTACCTAGTGACTGCTGTTGGTTAAAATAATGCCCCTGTACTGTTGTTATAGTGTGTTAATTCAGACTGTTGTGTGTCGTGTTTTCAGATATTCCTGAAGCCGCCATTATCCGGCACAGATAAGGCGTCCACTGGTGGATTGAAGCATGATGGTCGTAAGTCACGAGATTCCGGCATCAGTGGAAGTAGAGAGACATCTCATGGCAGAGGGGATGACAGGATGGCAGCCAGTGGTACTGATGATTCAGATGCTTCGGAGAGTGGTGACAATGAAGACCACCACAGTGGAAACATGGATGAGGTTTGTTTGCAATCCATTGTCCTGCTGATGGGAAAATGCTTGCTGCTCTTAGCCCGTTATCCTTTCGGAGAGAGAAAGAGTGGCTGTGTGTGTGATTGTGCACATGCACATGTACTGTTTAATTGCCTACAGTCAACTCTGAACAATTTAAAGATGTGTGTGAATTTGTTAGGGTTGGGCAAGAATAGCTAGTGCTTGAGTTACTCTTTGGAAATGGTTTGAGGTGACAGTGCACCATTATTGTGAAGGTAGTTTTTTTTGTAGAATATAAAATATTGGTAATAATGATACTTAATGAAGCATTACAGCTAAGCATGTTGTTCATCAGTTAATAATTACTAATATGATGATGTTGCAAAACATTGAGGTTAACAGTTCTGACAGTGCCATTTGGATTTTTTCCACCGATAAGACCACCTTTGATTTTATGTCTACAGCAGACACTGTCCAATATAGCTGTCACTTTTGTAACACCACGTCACAAACCGCAACTGTATTACTGTACTGAGATAGTAAAGCCCATGAATAAGCATGGCTTCCTTATTCTTGAAGGTTAGTGTGATGGCATAGTGTTGATGGATGTTGTTATCTTCGGAGCAGGTACTCACCAGACTACAGCACTGTCATAACCCACAACACCCCAGTACACATCTGCAGCACATAAAAAACTTAAATTTTACTGAGTGCCTAACATTTATTGTTTACGTGGTTGTGATTCTTGCTTCAGTAAATATTATTGCCTGTCACTGAAAATTTGTGTCTTCTGAGACGTGATGCTGTGTTGTTGGATGTGTAGTTCACAATGTTATGAAGGCATATCACTTCTAATAATGCTGGTAAATGTTCATCAGTAGACATGGAGATGACAGAGTCTTTAGCAGTACCACTGTGAGAACCAAAAATCTTACCTGTCATCTGTTTCAATTTCCATAGGAGTGTGTAGATTTTTGGTTGTTTGTTGGCCACGGTGGATAGGCCTGCTGTGCATGTGAAGTGACGAGAGAGGGTATCTGTTGTATTTCATGTGCCATTCCACTATTGTTGCAACTGTATGCAGGTGACTAGCTAACAGCTGTCTGCTTGAGATCCCTTGGCCAAAAACTAAGGGTTACCTGCATACATTTATCATTTAGGTTGATTTTTATTAATAATGTATTACCTCCTGTAATCATATTTTTTCTTTTGTGATTTAGGAAGATGAGATGTTGTTACCTCAAGCACTGGATAAAGCGGACACCAGTGACTTGCAGCAGCGCAATAAAAGTGACGAACAAAGTGATGTGATGTCAAATAGCAAAGTGACAGCAAGTAGCACAGTTGATGCACACGGTCAGTCTGCTGCTCTGCAGAACAGTATTGAAACGGGTGCTGTGTCTCTAGAGCCGGTGAGGACAGAACAAGACAGACCACGTGGGGATAGTGCGATGGGTGGGAGTAGTGCAAGTGATGGAAAGAACATTGTGGAAGAAGGAACAGGAAATATGGAGGAAGATAGTGAGAGGGGAACAAGTGGCCCAGACGTAAACAAACGTAAAGCTCAAGTAGATGCTGGTGTAATGCACAAGAAGAAGAAGACTAGTTTATCAGGCAAGCTTTCCATCAGCTAAAATTTCTTCTATGCATGTGTGAGTTTTAAATACATCTAGCAATCTCATAGTGAAGTATGGCAACCCTTTGGCATTAATGTGACATATACCCATCATGCGTTGGGGTGCTTAAAACACCTGGTGTCTAGTTAAGGTCATGACATGTCATGTCCTTCCTTTTGCACCTCTTGTTTACATTTTGTCTTCTCCAGCTCCCACCAGGCGTTTAATTCTGGTGCCATAGGGTGCTGCTCGGGTGTGATTTTTGCTTTTTGTTACTTCATTCTGCTTGAATGCCATGTGCCAGTTGATAGGTAAGGATTTTCATGAATTAAGGTGGTGGGGTCATGTATTCTGGGTTATAGCTCTGCAAAGTCTGTTATCTCTGTGCAGATGTTTCAGAGGAACACACCTCCTTGATCTTCAGGGTGCATTTGTCTTGAAAATGGATATGGAACTCAAGAACATTTTTTCGGGCTCAGAGCCAAATCATATGGTTCAGAACAGTCAGCATTTTGGAAATATCAGAACCCTGATGATGCAGATGGAGTCAGTCTTAGAAAGATTGTTTGATTTGTATCAACTGACATAGCTGTCAGCTCAAGAAGATACTACTGAATTCTGCTGCCATGAAAACTTCAAGACATAAGGGAGCAGTATGTTTCTTGAAAATGTTGTTATCCACCCAGCAGACTACACAGTGTCCTAATAACAGTATGATTATCACCAGCATTAAGCCTAAAATGTCATGTACATTTGAAATGTTTCCCATGCCCCCACTTTACCCGAATGTCAGTTTATGCATCCTACTGACAAGTACTTTCATAATTTATTCGGAGGAGTCAGGTTTGATCCTCATTCATATCTGAATGTACAGTAGTGCTTGTTTAATGTTGTGGTTATTCCTGCAAACTGTAGTATAGAAGAAACGAACACAAAATGGAGATTTTTTCTCAGTAGGAATTAATTTAAAAAATACTTGAGAGTTAGGCCATTAAAGAATTCACCAACTTCCAGTCTGAGTTGGACACTGTTCACCAAATCTCTGGCCATGAAATTTGTCAGTGTTAAAGCAAGACAGTGTTGTTTGAGGCACCATTAAATGAGGGCTGCCTGTAAATTTATCTGCTCCCAGATCAGAGTATTCAGCTCCATTGAAGGTTAAAGAGTTATGTTCTGCGTGTTGGTACAGCTAGCTCAGTATGCTTGGAGGCATAGGTGATATTTCAGCAACCACAGGGCATGTGTGAGGCTTTGTTAACACTTCTCATTATAGTTACAGTGAACCCAATACACATGCTTGATAGATATGGGTTCTGTCATCTCAGCGGGTGGAGAGAAGTCAAGATGTCAAAACAAATAAGAATGGAAACTGTTTCTTTTCCAGTTTTCAGATAATATAAAAAATTTATTAGAACTATCTATTTCATTCCATTAACAGGTTACGATATTAAAGAAATCATAAAGAGGAAACAAAATTGTTTCTTGCTTTTCAGGCAAAGATGGTAAAGATAAAGGTGACTCATCTTCTTCTGATTCAGAAGATAGCAAGGAAGATAATAAGTCTAGTTTAATGGAGCGTAAGTTAACCAATATGAGACGCAACATACGTGAGGTGATGAGTGAGAGTCAATTGGATGAAGAAACTTTGGCTGCTCAGAGGCAGGAAATGGAACGTCTTAGGAGGGTCCAGGAGCAGCAGCGGATTATACGAGAGGTCATTTGGGTTTATTTACTTGGATATGCACCTTCTGAATAGTCATTATGTGTATTGTACTGACCAGAGTACTTGTTAGCTCTGCTTGTAACACTATACAGCTGATGTCAGCACGTTGTTGTCATCATAAGGCTCATCTTTGAATGGCCAGATAGTGTTGTGTGTCTTTCAAGAACATTTACTGTATTGGGAGGACATTCATAGCTTTAGCCTGTGAGGATGTTTTTGAAACAGAAAATGTTTGGTGATTTGTGCACGGTGCTTCCCCTCTTACCAGCTTCTATTTTCACCCCCATACCTCCAGATACCAAGTAGTATAATCAGCAGTATAACTCTTAAGAAAGACTGTAGCAGTAACTAATAAATAACACATTTTCTTAAATCTGTACAACGTAAAACATTTATTTCTTTGTTTGGATTCTAATCCTTGTATTCCAAATAAGTGTATTTTGTTGATAGATTAACCTTTTGGCGCCGGAATTATATTTTTAATTTTAGCACACCCTGTATATAAAATATGAATAATACAGGAACCAAACACGTTAGAATTATGAAACAAACCGCATTTTGAAGAGAAAAAAACGGAGAGTATATACCATGTTTAAAATATTCAGTACCTGTATTTGTTGAATAAATATATAAAATGCAACTTTAGAGGTTAGTGGTGCGGTACGATCACTGTAGTTGACATTAGGCATCTAAAGGTTAATGATGTACAGGTAGCATTTCAAAATGTGGATTATGTACATTAACCTCGTATTTATGGATGAATCGCCAGATGTGTGAAGGTTTAGTTCTCAAGCCTGCACTTAGACAGTTTCACTCTGAAGTTAAATGCTAATTATTTTGAGACCTATCCAGTAAATGTAGCTGAAATCAAACCTTGCCCCTAGGTTGGTAGATCCTGAAGTTTTAACCAACTGCTGTTATTCTTCAAAATATGCAGAGAATCCACTTTGTACTGTTTTAAACAGGTGCAGCGTCAAATTGCACTTAATCGACAGAACAATAAGACTCAAACCCGAGTTATTTCCCTCCTCCAAGGCAATTCATCATTGCTGAAACAGATCCCAAGTACATCTAGCTCAGGATCAAGTGGCAGCACGCAAGTACGCCTCCCGAACACAGTTCTTGTGAAGCTGGCTTCTGGTTCTGGACAAGGCTCAGGAAGTGGAGCACAAACCAACAAAAAGGTATGTAAGTTATGTAGATTGGATCTGTAATGCCACTGGAGGAGTTTGTGAATTCGTGAGTGGCACTCATTCTATTTGAAAGTTACATTTTTGTTTAGTTTTGTCCTCATCAGATGTATAACTGCTTTACTGTGGTATGCATTGCCATCAAATGGCCCATTCCATAACCTGAGATTGTCAAATGCCTTTGGGAACATTCACAGGCACATAACAGAATCACCTATAGATCGATGTGCACACATTTTGGAGATTGCTGTCCAGAAAACATGAAGAAAACATGCCTTAAATGGTGTGCCATTACTCTAATGTGTGGATCAAATGTCACAGTTTATTGTTCAGTTGCTTTGTGTTTAGGAGATCCCAGGTTTAGGTCTCAGCCCAGAAACTGGGTATCCTGGGTGATATTGTTTATCATTTTCCTTACTCCGTCCAGGAAACTGCTGAAATAGTTCAAAGAAGGTGACACCTGGTGTGTTGCATGTTCTTTTGAGTTTGTTATTCACTAATCGTGCTGTTGCTACTGCTACTTCTGCTCACTGGTCTGTGGTAGACTGGTTTTTTTAGCTGTGTGTGTGTGTGTGTGTGTGTGTGTGGCATTTTCATTTAGGATCCATAGGTTAAAAAATATTGAATAAGATGCTATTTCATCTGTTGTACCAAAGTATCATTCTTTTAACATAATCCTCAAGCATATTGATGCAGTTATCTGATTTTAGCATGAACCTAAAAATTTCATTATCTTCAAAACTGAGGTATTGCATTCTCAGCCCTTCATGGTGAGACATTTGCACTTTATCTTTATTGCAGAATCAACACTACAACAATGTAAGGGAGGTCACCAGTTATGCAATAATGATGAAGTGGGAGTGTGTGTGTATATGTATGTATGTATGTGTGTGTGTGTGTGTGTGAATGGTTATGAATGCAACAGCCCACTTTCTACTGTGACTTTGTTTTTAAACTGTTGTCAAGTTGGAACATCTGCATCAGTGTGCTCGGGGATCATTCTGTGAAGTCGTGATAATTCGCTGGAATAGATGAGCTACATTAACATGTTATAGTGGCTTCTTATTCAATTTTTCAACCTAGGAATCTATACTTATTGACCATCCTTTGTATCCTGGTCATTGCAGGTGTTTGAACTTCTTAGAGTGCAGAAAGGCAGTACTGGCACTGTTCCACGTCCAGGCGGTCGAAGCTCTGCAATATCTCGCACTGTCCTTGCCAAACCGAGAGGCATTGGCCCTCAAGTGCATATGATGACACCATCTGTATCTATTGCCCCTGTGATATCTTCACCTCGTGTACCGCCTCCATCTGAATCAGAGAGTGAAGGAGAGGAGGACTCAGAAAGAGAAATGTTGGCAAGAGCTGCAGCTCTTCGAAAAGTTGCAGGAAAAGGCAAAGGCAAGGGTAGGTAGACATGTTCTGTTGGTCGGTCGGTCAGTTCTGCAGGCCTCAAACAGATTAACCCAATGTCAGATAACATTGTTTCTGAGATGTGGGTCATGTGTGTGCAGACAGCTGGCCATGTTTAGATTCAGCTATTGTTTTGTCTTGTGGTCAACAGATGGCAGCCTTCTGCAGTTTTGAGGTCTCTGTTTAACCAAGGCATGCATTCTATTAATTGATTTCCACAAAAGAAGGTTCAGAATGTGATAACATTGCAATAGCAGGGACGTTGTGTGACTCTAGTGTACCTGCAAGCCCAGTCTGGGCACCATTTAAAGAAGTCTTAAAGGGGTTAATTTATTTTTGTATTGTGATGCTAAGTTTTCAGATTTTTGTAGCACAGTACGGTGATCTGTTTGTAAAGTAAACATCACGTTCAAATTTGGAATTTATGATTGCTGTAGAAGTATATGATTGTGTGTATGATATTTTATGTGAAGATGATTTTGAGATTTAATTTTAGAACATAAATTATGTGAGGTGTGAGGTTCTCACAGCAGCGACTGTGTGTATTACTGTCTTCTGGGGAGTTATGCTGTGCAGTCTGGTGGGTAAGTGCCAACATTACAGCGGTACCTGCTACTTCCATCTTATGGGTAGGTGAAAGACAGAGCCTGTCATGCATGAAGTAGTACAGAGCAATGTTGCTTGAAGATTTAAGTCTCCTGGGATGTGACACTGTGTGTTGATGGCTGTGTGGGTCCTAACATTTCAAAGGCGCACAGTGCCTTCATCTTCAGCATAAAGCAGTCTCTCTTCTTGGACTGTCACATTCCAGAAGCCTTGAATGCATATCAAGACTGCTGGGAGAACCTCAGATCAAGCATAACACATGCTGTTTGGCAAGTGGTCAGTCGTATAAACAGACGTGTTGGTGTTGGTGTACTGTTGTACTGTGTGCACATGGTAGTGCAACATGTCTTACGTCTGAACCCTGAAGTTTGGTTAGTGAATGTACTCACTACACAGTATATGGTGTTGGAGAACATACAGTATTTCTTGCGTGTTTGTTTCTCTTCTCTTTTGTGCTGTACACACGGATTCCGGTAAGTTTCCGTAACTCTACTTAGCCTTTCATTGAGTTTGGTTTTTTCTATTACGTCAGACATATGATGACATACAGAGTTTGAGGGAGTCTTCGTAGAAGTTTGAGTTAGACTTTATTTTGTGTATAAGTTTAACAAAATTCAGACCCCACTGTGTGCAGCTGTGTGCCCAGCAGGTTGTCTGTGGGTTAGGTGCATGTACTGTGTGTTGTAGATCTGGCAACATGTTGGAAAATGCCGAAGCTGTACCAAACCCCCCTAATCTGCAGTAACTGGTTGACAGGGGTTTAATTTAAATGGCCCACTGCATACAGTCAGGTACCAAATGAATGTACATATCAAGTCTTTAGTGTGAGGGCTTCACAGTTTTTTTTGCATAAGAACAGTGCAGAGCTATTTTGTGAGTAAAACTTATAATTTCATTAAAGTTAAGCTTCTTCCTCCCCCTGCTTTTGGGTTATTTCCTCTTTGCAGATGGACCATCTGTCGCAGCTGTTTCATTGCCAGCATGTTACTACCCACACATCACTAATATGTTTTTATTGTAATAACATTGAAATTGTCTTTTGCATGCCATGTATGTACTATTCTTAGCTATATGTTGTTCCCCCCCATATAACACATATCAGTGCATATGTGCTTATATTGTGCAGTGTTAATGTACAGAAGAAACCCCAAGTTTCCACTTATGCAATTCAAATGTGAGCTGAATAATTGTGACAATAAAATGTTCACATTAATAGTGTACTTGTAAGGGTTGTGTTTCAGTTATAAACTTTGAATGGGGCAAGTAACAAGGGACCTAATTGAACATATTGTGTTTGCATATCCATAAAATTCATTGTTTCTCTCAGCTGTGGTATTAGAACATCGATGTGTAAGAGTATAATGTTTGGTATGTTCTGTTCACTTCACTTTTTTCCCTGGAAAGGGATTATTAAATACAAACCTAAGTGAATGTCACTGCCATAAATCTGCCGGTAATTATGAATGTTACTGTCATAAATATACCAGTAATGTGAATTTTCTGGTTTTTTCAGGTGTGTGTGGTTTATACCTTGGATAACTATTTATGGTGTCTCTTTTAATCCATTAATACTGAGTTATAATTCTGTAAGGATTTCCATTTTGGTTGAATAGAATATTTGTTGACATGTAGCACTATGCCACATGACATGTAGCACTATGCCACATGACATGTAGCACTATGCCACAAGTAGCAATATGCCACATGACACATTAATAAACATGGATTGAAATAACATAAAAAAGCTGGTGCTATGAGGTTTGTGATTAACTGAGAACCGGGTGAGAGTTTGTGATTAACTGAGAACCGGGTGAGGGTTTGTGATTAACTGAGAACTGGGTGAGGGTTTGTGATTAACTGAGAACAGGATGAGGGTTTGCGATTAACTGAGAACCGGGTGAAGGTTTGTGATTAACTGAGAACCGGGTGAAGGTTTGTGATTAACTGAGAACTGGGTGAGGGTTTGTGATTAACTGAGAACCAGGTGAGGATTTATGATTAACTGAGAACCAGGTGAGAGTTTGTGATTAACTGAGAACCGGGTGAGGGTTTGTGATTTAACTGAGAATTGGGTGAAGGTTTGTGATTGAACTGGGTGAGGGTTTGTGATTAACTGAGAACTGGGTGAGGGTTTGTGATTAACTGAGAACCGGGTGAATGTTTGTGACTAACTGAGAACCGGGTGAAGGTTTGTGATTAACTGAGAACTGGGTGAGGGTTTGTCTGTATGTCACATATGTATCAGTAACATGTATTTTTCTTTATTCATGAACAGTAAGCTTTATAACAGATCACATGGATGTCTTCAGTTCTTGTTGGAGATTGTTTTCCAAGATAGTATTTATTTTCATGTTAGTTTCTGTCTTTGGTTACTGAATGTGGTAACAGATATTTTGTTTGTGCATACCGAGCTTTTAAAGGCCCTTATTCGCATATTTGAATGCATGTAGGAGCACCCCTGTAGAAATTCATTTAATGTATTTAGGCAGGAAGGAAATTTACTGCATTTTTAGGACATGCTGCAGAAGAATTTCTTGTATTTTTTGTAAATTGTCTTATTTAATAATTTTATCTTTTCATATTCATACAATACATTTCTGAAAAACCAAGCACTAAAATTTAAATACCAACTCCAGTAGGATAACGATTAATATTACTGAAATTGTGGTAGTTAAATTTAAAGACAGTCAGTAGTTTATGTAAAATAAAGCAACTGCTGTGCAAGTTAGAAGTTCTACGTCTTTCTTTGGTGGTAGGAGATTACGGTGTTCTCTAATTTAGTTGTCAGATAAAATGCATACAAAATGTGAATTGTAGAGTGAAACAGGGAGTTTTTTTCAAACCATTGGCTTTCCCATATTAATTAAAGTGTCGTTAGTTTTGTAGCGTCACATAAAGTACAATAATATGTCTTCCTTTTTCCAGACGTAGTGACGATCAGCAGCAGTAGTGATGATGATGACTGCATTCTGCTGTCAGAACCATCTAGTGGGGATGAAGGAGAACCTATTGATGATCCTACTAATTCTGGAATGCATACAAATGACCTATACAACACTCCTGATGAGCAGGGACGTGTGTTAGTCAATGTTGGCCATCCTGCTGAAGAACCTGAAATCTTTCTTGCACCACAAATAGCAAGGATTATCAAACCCCATCAGGTAAGTTTCCTGAATTTTGTAATTAAAATTTACTGTGTTCAAGTCCTTTAATGCTCTGAATATACTCTTTCTATATAGTATGTCTGTTGGGGCCAAGCCCAGACACATTTATTTCCAGTTCATTTTGTTTGTAGGTGTTCTTTACAAAGTAAGAAAAGAACTCCTCATGTGGAGCCCACATTCATCCATTGTGATCTGCTGTCAGCAGCCAAACCATTTGTCAGAGTTTCAAGAAATTCATTGTAGAAGTTCTTTATAAAAAGTTGCCCAACAAGAGTGAGTTTAGTGAAAACTGGCTCTGTGACAGTCACTTGAGAGTGTATATGAATTGCTGTCCATATTCCACATATTTCTTGACTGATTCTTTTGAAATTCAATGTGGGATTTGTGCATATAATGCCATTGACAGTTATGAGTTCAGTGGAAGTTGATGTAGTGAAAGCCATATTTACTTAAAGGAAAATGGTATTTTGTCCTTGTTTTTTACATTTTTCTTACCGTTTGTTTACAACAAAGTATGGGAGATATTCACAAAAGTTTACTGGGTGATACTGAGTTTCATAAAAATAGGCATTGTGAAAGCCATACTTTAGTTAGGGGCATAAAGCACTTCTTTCTGTACTTTTCTGCATCTCTTGACCATTTAGGGTGAAACTGGCATGACAGATCTGCACATAGTACTGTTCACCTTTTATGAGTTTCAAAAGAAAACAACACAGAGAGGCCATACTTTTCTTATGGGCATGAATGGAAATGACATTTATGCTAAATCTTTAACCCCTTAAATGTTTCTGTTCTGACAGATGTACCTACTGCCACTGTTCCAATTCTCCTGGTTGTTTAAATTTTCTGTAGTAGAAACATTGGAGCATACTAAATGTAAATAAAGGTTTTCTAGCCACCTGTTCAAAGTAGATAGAAACTGCTCAGACAGTTCCAATTCTTCTCCTAGAGTGGCAGCCATTGTAGTGCTTTCTCTGAGCCAAATGAACAAGAGTGGACAGAAGTTGAAGCAGTATTTTGGAATGAAATGTGTCAAAAATGGTATGGCATCTTGTGGGTTTTTGAGTGATTTTGTGTCAAAAACACTGAAGGGATTGAAGATCAGGTAACACACATTAAGAAAATGTGAAAGTGCAGTTACATAATTAAGAAAGGAGATTGGGAATGAGGATTTGAATGACAGACAGTTTATGACAGTAACTGCAAATGTGTGACAGGTATGGCTATGACATGTACTGGCAACCACAGGGAGTGGACAAAACTGTCAGGAAACTTACATTAGTATGTTTGCAGAATTATCATTACCATAAATTTTGAACATTGTACGCAGTGTTCTCAGTTTTGACCATTGAATGCACACAGTTGTCATTTAATTCGCAGCAAGATTTTTAAAAACATTAAACTCTTACATATTTCAGACCGTAGTGGTCCATCATCAAAGAGTACATTAATTGGTGTTGTATAAAACAGTTACTATACAGTGTTTTGATATGTTGCATGCGGAAGATGTGGTGGGATTCTTCCATGTAGACAATATGTGTGGCAAACAGAATTTGTTACACAGTGAACCAGAGAAGCTCATTGATATAGTGGAGGTGAACCACACAATCACTTCGTCAGTTGCCAGATTTAATGAAAATGTTGTAAAATTTAGAAAATGTCCTGGTTGTAATTTCAGACACATCGTGTATTTTCCATAGTATGTTGAAATTTTTTTCTATCCTGTCAACCCCATTCCTGTATGTTTGAATACCTGTTTTCTCTCATCATGTTGCTGTAGAAGGCAATGTAAACCTGGTCCACTTCTGCCCAGTAGTGTGTCATTTGGTCTCATAAGCAATATCTCGTTTGTATTGTTATTGCCAGAAACACAAACATTTCTGCCCCCACTTACATCAGAATGGGGAGAATGCCCATCAGCAAGACTGTCCATGCAGCAATGATAATATCTGTTAGTCTTCACCACAAACTATGTGCCAATTTCTGCGACATATAATGTGAAAACGCCAAGTGTCACTGATGTGTGGTGTTTCACTGTTGTTCTTTCCTCCTGGGCCATCTGTAAATGTGTGTACTGCATTCTTCTGAAAGCAGGTTTAGTGGCTGTTTTGTCTGTGGATCTGGTCCCCTCTGATCATGATCATCATTTTCAGAGGCACTAGGTGAATCTAGGCTGAGTGGAGCCTGAGCACTGAAACATGCTGTGTACTGATTCTTTGATTGTAGATGTGGTTCCAGTAAAATCTCTTCACAAAATTCCTTGTCCATAGCAGCCACATTGCATAGGGACCCATCGCTGTCACTGTCCATAATCAGCTCTTACCTGATTTGTGTTCAGCAGACAATCCCTCTTGCTCATGGGTTCTGAAGCCTGTCCTTCTGCATGGCTGTGCAGTGTGTACTTTCATCTGCCTTTGCCCTACTGCCCATATAAACTGCACACATGTTTGAGACATGAAATCCATTGTGTTTGTAAGCTGACAGAAAGGCTGTGTTACGGGAATGCAAGCTACATCAGATGAAGTAGTTTTTATTGCAGTTTATCACCACCACTTTTTCTGTCCAGGTAACCATACACACAGCTATCAAAAGGCAGAAGTCTAACAGTTTGCTGTGTACACCAGCATATACAGACAAAGACAAGCATATTTTCCAGCCTTGCAGTATGTGTGTTTGCATATTCAGACATCGGTATGCTGCCTATATATTCTGCATTGGCATTTGTGAACATTGGTCATTTAAAGGTTAATGTTTTTAAAAATATGGCTGTGAATTAAATTACAATTGTGTGCATTTGTTGGTTGAAATTGTGAAAACTGAACTATAATGCATGGAATGAACAATATAGAAAAAGTGTACATGGCACTGTGTAATTGATTATACTGAAATATTGTTTGCAGTTTAATATTGTTCCAAAAACACTTTTAAAGTGCGGTTATTATCATTCAGTCATAGTACTTGAAAGTACTTTTTAATATGTATGTCCATGATTGTCATGTTTTCGTCCAGTTCATGATTAATATTGGTGATATTTGTACTTCAGATTGGAGGCGTACGCTTTTTATTTGACAACGTAGTAGAATCGCTATCGAGGTTTAACACTTCAACAGGATTTGGCTGCATCTTGGCACACTCGATGGGACTTGGCAAGACATTACAGGTATATCCACTGGCTGTTTGTCATTGCATGACAAAGTGTGACAGCATTTTTGTTCAAATTAGTGTAATATTTTCAGTTTTATTTTTAACACTTGTGTATGTGTGGCAACCCATATTGTATGTGTTATAGTACCATAAACTGTTCAGTTTTTGTTTGGTGGTCTCTGTTGCCAGTCACACACTGTTAATGTCAAATTTGTTTATACAGGGTCCCTAGAGGAAGCATAGCTCACACAGATGAGCTTTGAGGTTTTTGTGGTTATGAAAAGTCAGATTGTGGCCTTATGGGTTATGACATTGTGTGGTTTAGAGGGTGGTTAACAGTGTTTTGGAGGAACAGGGGAAGAGGGGACAGGGCACATGCTGGAGCAAATGGGAATTGATAGTTTCAAGAATGGCCCTTTTCACGGCCAGCAGTGGGAGACGTGCAGATGTCTACCTGACTGTCATTTGTAAACGACTACTGTGAAAACCTGGAAATCAGTGATCTTTTATGGTTTTTGTAAGAACTGAAAAGAGTTTGAGTTAAAAATTGTTTTGTTCTGCAGGTGATCTCATTTTGTGATGTGTTCCTGCGCCACACCAATGCTCGAACTGTTCTGTGTATTATGCCAATCAACACTCTACAGAACTGGCTGGCTGAGTTCAACATGTGGCTGCCTGCTACCAGTGAAGTGAATAATGTTGTCAATAGCAGCAGTAACACAGTTGGTAGTAACAACAGCAGCAGTAGTAATGATAACACTGCTGTCACCCAGCAGCAGTCCGTTCCTAATGATCCAGCAAGTGATGTTCCTGCTGATGCTAACAGCACCCCAGAAATCAGGCCTCGAAACTTTGCTCTTTATGTCCTTAATGATTCACACAAGTCCATGGCGGCACGTTCAAAGGTATGTTGCTTCTACAAATTGTTACACTTTGCTATTCAGAAGTGATTTAAAGTACTACTCCAATTGGTGTAATAATATTTTTATTTAAAACCTTTTGCAGCATTTCAATTGTCAGTTTGGCTTTTTATTAATCTGTTCACTAATAAGTGAATTTGATTTAGGTTGGCTGATAAAATTTTGTTTTTTACTTCTGTTTGGTTTATAACACCATCTTTTATGTTTATATGACTTTTCATGAAATGATTTGTGTGTTTGTGTGAGAGAGAGAGAAATGGGGGGTATGTCAGTGTTCAGTCCTTTTACTTTTTTGTGCTGTCATGTTTCCTCTGTGTAAAATTTGTGTTGTCCTGACATTGACATTTTCATGGTATGTGCAGTGTACACATGTGTGACGTGTGGTGTTTGGATCTCACACTGGAGCACGTATATTGTTATGTGTGGTTGATATTGTTGTTGCTTCTTCATTGACTGCTGTGCATCTGTTGCTGCCGCTGCTACTGCTGTCATTATTGTTACATTGTAAACCAACAAATGCACACGCTTCATTAGAATCACAATAATGTCACGATATGTCACCTGCTACATGTTTTGGGTCTCACTGGTCCATCATCAGGAGGTGCACAGTTGTGTCAAACAATCGTTAAAATGCTTTGTAGTCCTCAGTTTGTCGTAGAACTGTCATGAGTTTGTCATTGTATGACGTGCTGTAGGTGGATGTGTGCACAGTAATTGGAGCGGCCTGTTGGTGTGAGTGTGTTCTTCGTCATTACTATTATATGAATAACACAGTGACAACATTTTGGCAGTTGCTGAGTTCAGATTTTCTTCAGATGTAATATTTTCATTTTCAGGTAATTCAGGAGTGGTCAAAAGGTGGTGGTGTGCTTCTGATTGGCTATGAACTTTACCGACAGCTGAGCTTAAAACGTCTGTACAAAGCGAACAGTAAAAAGAGAAAGAGGAAACATGCAGATGAAGTGGTAGATGTTGATGAAGATGATAAGAACAAAGCACTCCTTGAAGGTACTGATTAATAATTAATAACAGTAAGAAGATTCAAGGTGCTTGGGTTGTCAGATCATGTGAGCTGCAAGATGGTTACAAGTTGACATGGTGTAACAACCCAGAAGGCTTGGATCTTCCACAGCATTGCTGTGAGAACCTTGCATTTTGCGTACAACAATATTGTACTTTTAGCCTTTTTCCTTTTGTTATAAGGGAATTTAACTGTACGATATGATGGTGTTCTGTGTTTGCCAGTCTTGGCACCCTGTGATAGATTTAGTCAAATTTGATGGAATGTCAGCCTCTTAGAGGCATTTTCACTGTTGCACTTCATAATTTGGTATCATTAGTTGTTCCAACATAATGACTGTGTGAACTTAGGGAATGAGAGCACAGTAGCACCACTTGATGCCGGGTCCTGAAATTTTATATGGTAATAGATATGCAGAAAATACTAAAGTTATGTCTGGTAAAGTTGTCCCTGTGCCACAAAGGCATGTGGGGGAACAGAGTTGTAGCTCCACTCATTCTGAGGAGATGAGTGGTTTGCTTCAAGCTACTGTCACTTTATCCCCGGATAAAATGCTGTGGTGCCCATCAAATAGGAGGCTTATTGGGCAACTGCACAAAGTGTTCTTGTAGACCTTAGCTTGGCATTTCATTTTCCAGTCTTCCCTCTTTGTTCTCAGCCATGTCTGCCATTATCACTTGCATTTGTCAGTGTAAGGTTGACACCTTCGTGCTCCTTAATCACATTTCCTTGTTACAAAAATCAAAGGCAAGTGCTACCAGTTAACTGTTACTAGGTTGTCTTTCAACATTTCTACATCTGAAAATGACATGTCTTTCGAGTATCAAAAAACTTCCATGTATGTTAGCCCTAATTTTGTCTCATTTATGTGCACAACTTTTCATTTGCTGTTTCATATTTGGCACAGTTCTTATCCTTTATGTCTCCATTGTTTTGTCAGGTTTGGACAAAAATCCCTTCTCACTGTAACATTTATTTGAGCTGCAGTCATGTTTGACTCTCTTGGTTGTTTAAGAAAATGTATTTGCCGTGCCTGTTATTATCGTTAAGTGTGACAAGGAGATTTACCCTCACATTTACCTCAAGCTACAGAAAAATTTATCCTTCTAGTGTGGCAGTTGGAAACATTCCTGTGGCTTTCAGAAGTTGGTAGACGCTGCCTTCTGTGTGCTACAGTAAAACTGCTGATGCAAGAGATACACTAATGAGAGTGAAGATAGAAGGAACTTCTTAAAGGAGTTGGTTCTGTGTTTTATACTATCAGTGCTAGTTTTTGCAATAAATAAGTAATTTTTTTGTAGATTTATGGGAACCTGTAGTGTACCCTTTATAAAATTCTTTTTGGCCTTTTCTGCATTTTTTAATGTATGTTACAAGTTTTCTGTCCATTTAACAGATACCTTAGATTATGTCTAGCATATATGGAAAACATCATTATTGGAGTTGTGGAAGTACATTTCCAAATGAAAAGATTAATTTCCATTTTTGTTGTGCCAACACATTAGTGTGGGAACTACCCTGAAATTTGTTGACACATTAAATTTCTTACCAATGCCTAGCATTGTGTTGCAACACAGGCAGCTTGGTTTGATCTCCGTCTCTGTGACCAAACTCCATTTGTCATTTGGTTATGATTTACAGCCTGTGAACATTTTGTCTTTGTAGGCAGTTCATGATCTCTTTTCGCATATTGCCCTGTTGGGCAGGATTCTTTTGGATGTATTCCTTTCACTCGTGATTTTTTAAATACATGTTATTCCTGTAAAGGAAGTGGGAATTTAAATCTTAGTTCAGTGACGCATGTGGTGGCTATCAGTTACACAAACGTGGCAGTGGTCAGTTTTTTTGGTCCTTCTGGTCTATCAGGTCAGATGTACCAGCTAATTAGGTGAAAAATTTTGTTGTTGAATGTCTTAGGTGGGCCACATTTTGGATGCCTTAGGTCTGAAGGAAAGTAGGCATGATGAATTCTTAAGAGAGATAAAGAAAGAAGCCATCAGTCACAAATAAGGGTTTAAGATTATAATTGATTCTTACCATATATTTGGTATTGTAAAAGTAATTGTGAATTTGTTTGAAATGTCTTTACAGATATGCATTCGGCCCTTGTTAAGCCAGGACCTGACCTTGTTATCTGTGATGAAGGTCACCGTATCAAAAATAGTCACGCATCTATTTCACAAGCACTGAAGCAGATACGTAGCAAGAGACGTATTGTACTGACAGGTAAGGCATCTGTTTAACTTGCAGTGTTTATATTAATATGCTGTAACTTTATCTTCTCTGTATTAATACATTGAAGAAGTATCTTGAACTTATACTGAAATTAATAAGTGACTGACCATATGTTAGATATAAAGTTGGTACAATTGTAACATTAACTCATTTTTTGTCCGTACTGGCTATAAGCAGGAGATATACACAAGGAAGCAATTGATATTTTATGTTAAGGAGAAATGTCCACAAAATGTGTTTGGTGATTCAGGGTGTTATTTTTTGTAGCCAGTTTACATAACTAAGTGAAACAAAAAATTGAAAATGACTTAACACACACTTAAAAATTGTGTTAATGAAGTTCCATGTCAGCACATCTTGTGATGCTGTAGATATCAAAACAACATTCTTTCTTTCGTATTTTTCTGAATGGGAATTGTTTGTCTTAATTTGCTTCAAAGTTTTATTTTTCCACAACTGGAAGGATAGGAAGTCAGAGTATTCTGAGACGGTGCACTGTCTACTTTTAACAAGTGTTTTCATTGTGCTGTAAATGAAAAGTTTCCGGCTGCACAGGTCCTGAGCTTTAGTAACGTCCCTTGAGGACGTGAGTCTCTTGGCACGTGATGCCGTGTCATTAGGTGAGTGGTTCCTGATGTTTTAAACGATCATAATTCGTTCAGACAGTCCAAGAAGAACATTTTTCTTGGGCTGTAACCTGAGGGCCTGTGTGGTTTGAACAGGATGTGGCAGTAATGTTCAGTAACAAACTGCATGTAAGCTACGTATAGTGTGACCTCCAAATAAAGGTTTACTGTACGCCGTATTATTTCTGAATAGGATATCCACTGCAAAATAATCTTCTGGAGTACTGGTGCATGGTGGACTTTGTACGACCGAACTACTTAGGAACAAAGACAGAATTCTGTAATATGTTTGAACGTCCAATCCAGAATGGCCAGTGTATAGACAGCACACCTCAGGATATACGACTGATGCGGTATAGAGCTCATGTTCTGCACTCATTGCTGGAGGGGTTTGTACAGAGGTGAGTGTCAGTTGCTGTTGCTTTGTTTCCTAAGTAGCATATCTTACCAGTTACAAACAAGCTGTTCTTCATCTCCAGATACAGCATAGATTGCTGGCTAACTGTAGTCACAAACCTGAATTCAGTGACATGTGAACTGCTCTCCAAATTTATTACCCCAGAGTTGAAGCAGAGTGCAGTTGCTGTATTATAGCACTGCCAAAGATATGATTTCACTTGCCGATTCTTGGACTTATCAGCAATTGTTGCTAGAGGGTTATTGGTTCATTGGTTACAAACGGTTATAGAGCACAGATCATTTCTATGTTACCTGAACAAAAACAACTTTTGAAATCTGGACTGTTTTGGGATATTATGCAGCATAGATGGCAGTTTTGTACCGACATTTCGGGACAACTTGTTGGTTCACGTTCAAGGGTCAAGCAGTCCAAGAAGAACTGTTGTTCATAGATACTTGTGCTGTAATATGATGCTGTCTAAGATGGGGAACCACAGTTATCCATAGTAAAGGACATGAAAGAGTGTACAGTGTATGGAAGTACATGTCAGAAGCGGTATTATTAAATGGAATGAAATTCCTGCGCTGAGGGGAGAACTCAAACTGCTGTATTCACAAAGAAAGATGACATCCTTGCAAGTATATTTGCTGCCTCCACTTCTACTGTGACCACACTCCACACTTCTCTCATACTTCATGGCTGTAAGAAAGCTGCCTGCGCACACAGGTGTCATGTGACTGCGATCGAACTCTGCCATAAGTGCTTTTGTTTATGTTAGTTAATGACAGTACAACATACTGGGTGTGTGTATCAGTTTGTGCATCAAATTAGTAAAAGGGTGTGTCTTCTGTTTTGTTCCCACTATACCTTCTTTCATCAACATATTTTATGAACAGAAAGTCACTTGCCGAAGTCACTGGTCATTTTGCTTTCCAGCTATTTTCCTTCTTACTATAAACCTTTTGCAAAAAGAAAGACCACGTTTGAGTACTTGCATAATCATAAGAAAGTATATTACAGATGTAAGTTTAGCTGAAAGAGCGTACCTTTTATTCACTGCTGAGTGTTTTATTTAATGCTTGGCTTAATACTTCTGGCACCTAATGGAGTTTTGGATATTGTGTTTAAGTCTTATCAAGTGGGTACTGGAGGTTCTTTCTGCAGGGGTAAACCAGCTGGAGTGTAAAGTTGACCATTCACTTCCAACCAGTCCTGATCTTAAGAATGAGTGGAGCTATACATCTGCTCTTCTTGTATGCTTTCATGATGTGGAGAGGGACAGCTTTACGCTTATTGTCATGGTGCAGAGAGGGGCAGGTTTATGCTTACTGTCATGGTGTGGAGAGGGACAGCTTTATGCGTGCTGTCATGATGAAGAGAGGGACAGCTTTATACTTACTGTCATGGTGTGGAGAGGGACAGTTTTATGCCTACTGTCATGGTGTGGAGAGGGACAGCTTTACACTTACTGTCATGGTGTGGAGAGGGACAGCTTTATGCCTACTGTCATGTTGTGGAGAGGGACAGCTTTACACTTGCTGTCATGGTGTGGAGAGGGACAGCTTTACACTTACTGTCATGATGTGGAGAGGGACAGCTTTATGCTTACTGTCATGGTGTGGAGAGGGAGAGCTTTACACTTACTGTCATGGTGTGGAGAGGGACAGCTTTATGCTTACTGTCATGGTGTGGA
>Ga0136643_10000821_pt1 | contig 36002 bp, 21 predicted proteins | sample TergutLab28metaG_FD_96883 | JGI IMG/M metagenome (GOLD analysis project Ga0136643, IMG submission 96883) | Labiotermes labralis P1 segment gut microbial communities from Petit-Saut dam, French Guiana - Lab288 P1 (version 3) (version 3) | ecosystem: Host-associated > Arthropoda: Insects >...
AACAAGTAAGAATAAATATAACTAAATGAAACAATACTAAAAACACAGTAAATACAAGTATACATATTACCAAAAGAGTTACACATTACAAACACCCACACATTACAAAACCTACGAATACACACACCCACACATTACAAAACAGGTTAAAACAACAACAGTACAAGTTACAACAAACAATATACAAGATATACCCAAATGAAACAGTCACAATATAATCAAGTACCCTCAACATAAGGTCACCCTCATGTATATGGCACTTTCATCCCCAAGAACGTCACCGTAACTCACTTCACTTAACTTCAAAATAAATCAACTCACATAAATCATGTCAGTTCACTCCACATCACTACACTACACGTCACTTCACTTATTTACACTCAGTCCCCACCTGAATTCCCTTGCTTGTAACTACATTCTTAAAACTCTTTCTAAAGTATTTAGTTTACAGGGGAAAGACGCTAGCAAGCTTGCAGTTAATTTGTTCCAGCTTTTAATGGTCTTATTTACGAAGGAATTTACCAACATCTGTTCTTTGTTTCCTAGTCCTAATTTTCCGATTATGATCACCCCTACTCAGATAGCACGGTTTTAGAAGTCTATTCCCTATCGTTTTCCAAGCCCGTCCCCCGGTGTATGCCTTGAACAGGCCGCATATTCGGGCTATCAATCTTCGCTGTGCCAAAGTTTCCCGACTTGACTCATTTAAATTACTTGCAAATTTAGCCCCTGTCTTTTACACCCGATTTGAAGCGCTTACCTGACCTTTTCTGTATGGGTCCCAACACACCGCTCCATACTCAAGTAATAGTGCCGTATAAGCTAAATGTTTCGTATTATTATTTTCTTTTATCAGCATAGGTATTATGATAAGAAGAGCCTTCCTTGCTTCTTTTTGTCTTAATTGATATGATGTACCCAGTTTAGATTGCAGCGTATAATTATTACTTAATATTTAAAGCTCATTGCCTCCGGAATTAATTGATCCCCAAAACAATACCTTATTCTTTCCTTCACCCTAACTTTTGTGAAGATTACTTCTTTACTTTTACCTGCATTTATCTTCATTTAATTTTCTAACACCCATTTCTCTATTCTGTTTATGTCCGTCTGTTAAGCATCAATGTCACCTTCTATCTGTTATTTTTTTGTATATTGTACATTCACCTGCGAACAGGCTTTTATTAGACTCATTGTTTCTCAAAATATAATTAATATAAGATTAGAAATAGTAGAGGACCCAATACTCTCCCTTTTGGCATTCCCGAAATTACCAAAAACCTTAGCGCAATATTCCAACACAGAATAAAGTCATCAATAAATTCCGTTATTCGCGATTAATTAAAAACTTTCGTTTTGTATGTACTTATTACGTTTAATAATATAAAGGTAAAGGTGAAGTGATCCCGTGTGGCCCACAGAGTGGGTACAGGTATAGCTCTACTCTTCCATGACCGCGGCATTAGAAGGGGGTGAGTGGTCAGCAGCTCGCTTCGGCCGCACTTAACCCCCGGGAAAGACCCGGTACCCATTTTACAGGGAGCTGGTTGGGTCCCAGGGCCGGTCTGGATGGGCGGAAAATCTCGTCCCCATCGGGATTCGATCTCGGAACTTATAATAATATACTGTTTTAAAACTCATCACACACAACACTCCTTCTTATACGTCGTTAAATATACACCACGTCAAACAGTGCTTAATAAGGAAGGTGTAGAACTTAGTGCGCTTTAAATATGTGACATATACATCGCATTTTTTTTAATGTTCAAGAGACTGAACATGTACTTGAGATTGGGTTACGTATGTGAGTTGAAACAACTTGGTAGCTAGCAAACTAAATAAATAACGACCTGTTCCTCTGTACGTCTAGTTACAAAAAAATAGGTAAATATGCGCAGAGCGCAACACTGCGCGCTTTCTTTTTAATACTCTATCTGGATTTTAATATTGTGAATATTTCGAGAGAGAGCTGGAATTGTGCAAGGAACTTAGTACACTTTTTCACATTTCACGAAATACACACTAGACATTTGAATAAAGGTTGACCATCTAGATGACACTTGCTTTATTATCTACTGCTCAACATATTTCAGACGTTAATACGTCCATCTTCAAGAGCTTGCGACTACTTGTTGTGTTGTGTAGGCTGACTTGAGGCGTGCTGGTGTTATGTAGCGGAATTGTCTGTTGGTGATATGGTATCCGAGTGCAGGCTGCAGCCTACACTCGGATACCACATCACCAAAAGACAATCCCGCTACATAACACCAGCACGCCTCAAGTCAGCCTACACAACGCAACAAGTAGTCGCAAGCTCTTGAAGATGGACGTATTAACGTCTGAAACGTGTTGAGCAGTAGATAATAAAGCAAGTGTCATCTAGTTGGTCAACCTTTATTCAAATATCAAGTTGATGCAAGGTCCAATACGCATAAGATACACACTAGACGGTTTATCCGTATCCTAGCAACAGGTTTACGGTCTATCATATTCGATATTTCATTAAAGTAGATATATCATAAATGATGTGTTTTGTAGTCAACCACTTTTAAAATACATGTTCAATAATCAACTGCTTCTTCGGCCACACTTCGTACTGCAGAGAAAACATATACTGTTTCAGTTATAAAGAACAATAAACGTAAGCTTTTAACATAAACTTACGTAGGAGTTTTATGTAAAATGTTATTTATTCCCGATTTTCAAGAAAAACAGACTCTGACGATAATATTTGGTTAAATTAAATTTTCTAACATTTCTTTCCGTACCAGTCGCGCTGCATCATGCGGGGGTACAGATGGGCAGACATGAACAGAATAATTGTCGCTACTGCACTGAAAAAGCACCTAACAGTAAACAGCACATCGTGGAGTCCTTCTAAGGCTAAGAGTCGCCAGATACTCCAATTTCGCGCCTTACGTGAAAAGCGAAATTCGACAACCCTTTGGCGAGAGCCCGAGTTATAAGACGTTGTGTTACGAATCCAAACTTACAAGGACAAAGTCAGGTGGAATTTTAAATATTCATATTATTTCAATGGCAACAACAACAACAACAACAACAACAACGACGACACTGATTTAACACCCGATATTGTGACTTTTTGGTAGTGAGGTTATGGGGCAATAAGTGACTGGTGGCAGCTATAGAACTGAGGTGTGAGGGAAGAATGACAGTTTTCATGTTTATATCACATCACGTTCAGGTTGTTAAAAGGCAGATACTAACTACAGTGGAACAAGACAAATTTCAGGACCGTTCATAAGAAGCTATGAGCCAGGCCTTTTACGAATACATTCAGAGGGCAGATTGAGTGCCGGTTCATATCTGAAAACCTTGAGGATGGAGAAGAAGTCATTCTCTGAAACGTCGGTGTGTTTGAATTACCTAACTCGCCTATCAGCCCTAGAGGGTTTTATAAAACACTGTCGCCGTGAAAATATCAAGATTTTTATTTAGGTCTTAATTAATTTCGAAACTCGTGCCTCTCCAAAAAGAATGTTACGACTTTTGAAAAAAAAACTTAACCGCAACAATGTTTATAATGTGACACATTTACTTTTATTTTCGGTCCACTGATAGAGGGAGTTGTTGTTTTCTGTTGATAATTGACCTATAGGTCCCTAATGGATGGTCACGTCTCTGGTATGGGACTTGATGTACATAGTAACTACTAATTTTATAATCTTACATGATTATATTCAGTTCAGTAAATATGGCAATTTCCTCGGTTTTCTGAAGCTTTACAATATAATCCATATTATGATTTTTGGAGTAACTATTATATCGTAAGACCTATAACCTCAAAACTTGATATCCTCGCTTCGTATTGTCTATTCGCTTATGGGGTTTCAAAAATACTGGAGAAAAATTTAGAGCTGAACCCCAAAATTCGACAGCAAATAGCTACTATATTTTATGCCTTTGAATTATCCGTCGAATTCGAAATAGCTTTACTTTAGAACGATCTGTATAACACAGCACTTTCTTTATTGATACAATTATGCTCCTTTGTATTGTAGAATTTTTCTAGCACATGTCTTTTTCGTGATGTGGAAAATTTACATGAAGACACTTACTATCGAAAGTGACGAGTTTTGTGTTAGGTTTGCTGTTGAGTATTATGAGTATTATAAGGTCTTTGCTCTTTGTATGGGGTAACATTTATTATGTAAACTGATAGTACCTTCCAAATTATTTCATATTACTTATTTTAACGGAGTGTGCTCCTGTGTTACTTATTACTACCCTCCTTGACAGAATATCTTTATGACTATTAATATAACCCGTAACCTGGAGAGAGATGGATTTATCTGTAAAATGCTTTATTTTATTCTGGTTGCCTGTAATATTTTCGCAAGCACTGGCTCATTCTTTATCTGTTTACGCAAACTGTTTTGGATCTTCGTTAAAAAAAACTTTTTTTTACAGTACAAATTTTCGATTCTAACATACATTTAATAAACTTGGAAGTGTGTCATCTCCGTTGTGTGTGTGTGAAAATTGGAAAGGATATGTAGTCAAACACAAATGTGTCAATTAAGATGTATTTAATGGCTATACTAGACAACTACATGTTTCGGCCTTTACTGGCCACCTTCAGGTTGTCTTCAAGAGAACTTAAGCTCCTGCTATATACATTGTGCGCACACGTGATGCAGAGATCTCTACATACGGGCCTTATTGCGTAATGTAATTTCTATATGCTGTGGCACCCTCTCGCTAGAGACACGATACGGTCTGGTGGCTCGAGTCGACATTAGCCACTAGACCGTATGTAGAGATTTCTGCATCGCGTGCGCGCACGTATATAGCAGGACCTTAAGTTCTCTTGAAGACAACCTGAAGATGACCAGTAAAGGCCGAAACATGTAGTTGTCTAGTATAGCCATTAAATATATCTTAGTTGACATAGGTGTGTTTGACTACATACCCTTTCCAATACATTTCATATTTTCCAGTAATTACAAGATTACTCATATTATAAGCTATATCAATGGTCAAGTTGTTGTTTTCGAACATTCGTTTTAGTTTTTTTAAAGGGCAATATTTATAGGCATTTAGCGAATATTTCCTACGTTCAGTTTGACAAAAATTTGTAGGTGTACTGCAGTCTAGTTTCGAAGTGGCGACAAGCGTCCTCATTCTCCGACAACTTCAGTTATAACTACAAACCCAGACAGCTTCCACGGATTATTTTTAAACATTTTTAAAGTTATGGATTTCTGGGATAAACTACATCGTCAACACATCTCGTATTTAAAAAAGAAATTCTCTTTTTCTAATTAATTTTGGATTTTTGGAGTCCTTTTTTTTCGTGCCATAGTATGGGATTCTCTAGTTTCTTGCTACATTTGTCGAGTAGTGCTTAGCTTAGAATTTACATTTATTATCAACGGATATCTGAACATGTAAACACATTGTTTACAAAAAATTAAAATTTCATATTTACATACTTTATAATTGTTCATTGAGTGTTGTTTCTTACGTGAAAATATTAGCGGCAGTTTATAGCTGATACATTCTTTCACTGCTACTTGATTAGCGGGTTATCAGTAAACGTACGTGTAGACTGTTGGCTTGTTATTTTTTTAATTACTGAAGGTTCACAATTACGCATGCAACACTACACTACTGAATTCAATATACTATATTCATTCCCTCATAAAACAAGATATACAAGGATTTTATACAAAATCATATACCTTCTGTAAAAATAGATGGCTCTTACATGTTTCGGCTGTAAATTGTCGCCTTCAGGGAGCCTTTAATACAAAGCAACACAGAAAAAATACAACCAATTTACATATAAACTGTTGAAATAAGTAACAGATGATTTTTATAAAAACATGGAAGCTATTGATAATGTAATGCTGACGTTCTTGAATAAAATTTATTGATGTGCCACTCTTTACGTATTAGTGATTATATGCATAGAAACATCTAGTATTGAAGGTTACGATCCAGAATAATCAAGTCCTACAAAAATGTTAATTTAAGTTAAAAATACAATAAAACTCTTTAAAATCTTATGTGGATGTCTAAAGGTCTGGATATTATGCACTCACACCATGCCGTGTGTTAGCGTGTATCGTGTAGGAGAGTGTAGTGAACAGAGGTACTGTCGTGGAGTGGAAGTTGTGGTAGACGTGTGACTGTTATTGGTTTGTATAACGCGAACAATCATAAAGGGACGATTCATTTCTTGGAAATATTTTGTTTACCCTTCAGTTCTCCTTGATACTGGTATAACTGAATATAAAATTCTCGAAACAGATCATACGCCCTACTTTGTGAAACGTCACAATACACGGAACAAATAAAAGTAAATATTTCATTTTTACTGAAGTTAATGACTTTTGTTATTTCATATTATATTTCGTTATAAAAGGGTCAATTAATTAATAACAAAATGAAAATTTGATGTCGGATGTAGTTGTTGTGTGCTTTAAGGTACTGTCCTGGAGAACTACATAAGACATCAGTTACTTTATCGATTGCTGGATCGGTTTTTGAAAATGGAATTTCTCAAGAAAGAAGCAGGACTGATAAACACACCGTCACGACGGACAGTGTCTAGATTTAGCAATCAGCATTTCGTGCAGAAAGTTCCGCGTTCATGACATGTACAGCGATTATTCAGTCACCTTCGACGAAAACAGTGTAGATCTGTCTCATGCTATAAGTGCGGTTTGGGTCTAAGAGAATCTAAATTCTATTTATTGGCTGCAGCTTCTATTCGTGTGGAAGGCCACTTTATGTGTTACCTTCTCTAAGCCGATCTTCTCTTCATTGTCGCCAGGCAGACGATTGATCAAACTCCACATTCAAAAGGAGATGTGGGTTCAGAAACGCGTGTGAGAAGCATTCGAGAGGTATTACTTCAGTGCTGCTTGAGATTATGAGTGGAATTGCTCAGGACTTTCACACGAATGAAGGAATTAACACTTGAAGGTAGCTAGGGCCGACACTCACTTCTGGCACATCCCAGTTCACCGCAATGTAAGGTAGATCTAGACAGTAGTTGATGCAACGAAGGACGCACAGATACAATCAATATACTCCAGCTACTTTATATTCTACAGTCACCATTTTAACAGATTTTATGCTTCTGTGTAAACAAGTACCCTTCTACGCTATCAGGTAAAGTATTTAAAAATATTAAACCAGAAACTATACGAATGTAAGCAAATTTCTATTTGTTTGGTTCAAATATTTAATATGTCTTTGAAAATTAGGTTGAAACAATTTATGCACAGAAAAAGTTGTTCCTTTGCACTTTTCTGCCGTGCATTGCTACCTCTTAGAAGCGTGTGCATTATGAAAGACTGACGGAAAAGGTAGTCTCTTTTTGCTACTTAGAGTATAACCTATAGATGCGAGGTTGGGAAGCCAAATATCTGAAACTAGGTAAAATTTTATCATAAAACAACTCTTCGTTGAAATATGGATCTAGAGTAAAAGGCCCTAAAACTAATTTGAAGCCTACATATATGTAAGAGCTTCCGACACCTAACGCAGTTTGACCTGTGTTGTTCAGGTCTACAATATCTTAAGAGTCTTTGCTTTGTAAATGTAGATCTTTAGGGTACATTACTGCTCCCCACGTGTCTGCCAAATTCAATTTTTAAGCACAAGTAATATTTCGATGCCGCTCTGTAGTAATTTATGAGGAGTTTATAAAAGGAAGTTCTCTTTATACAAGCCGGAAGGACAGTGTATTGCGAGTCAGAAGACCGAGGCTTCGCTGTACTTAAAAAGAAAGGCCAAAAATAAATATGAAAATTGTAATGAGGAAATTTGCATCACATCACTTGCTAGACATGGGCCTTACGCGAAGGCTAATTATATCCAGAACACAATTTTGAGCGATCCCTTGACCACGCCCACCAAACGAGAGAGTTTCCATGCTCTTCTAACGGCGTCTGTCTACGAAGATAAATATGCAAGGCCTGTCCTGCCGCTTATAGAGCGGCTTTACATGGCAGTCTGACAGGATAGCAAAACCAAGGATCTTAAACGTGAAAATGAAGCGTTTCGGATCACAGCAGAACCCTCGTAACTTGCCGTAAGTGCTAGAAAATAGCTCATGTTTCATTGCCTCATGCTTCTATTCTGATGCACGTCTGCACAGCAGGTGCGAAGAGTGACTATTTGCTAGTTTATGACTCCGTCTGTTTGTCCAGCATGGAACAGCGCGACTGTCTTCGGACGGAATTTATAAGCGAAAATTTTAAATAAATATGGCAGACATAGGTCAGTATTTGTAAAACTTTGATACCGGTAACAAACTGTTTATACGAATATCCAAAGAAGGTTCATGAAAACGTGTTCCAGTTATTTGTGTTTATAACTGGGAGGGCCAGTGTTCTTTGTAGAGCACAAGCTGAAGTCAGAGATAAAATAAAATCGATAACGACTGATTGTAAAACTCCTCTCTCACGATATTCTGTTATTGAAGAGATATCGATTACACTAGACTGTAAATATGTTCCTAACACACGGATAAATTTTATGGTGTGTTACGTAAAACGTAAAATGCTACGTTCTCTACTGCATATTCAGTGTTTTTCTTGAAAAAATTCAATAATTCAAAGTAGAGGAATAAGAACAGAGCGAAAGGGCCAGATGTGTTTTAAACGGTGGACATTTCCTACCTTGTTTAACAATGTTTGCGACATGATTGTAATAACATTACGAAATAAGATAAGCATATTTTCAACTGTTCCGCGACCAGAGTTTTTTTCATGCATAAGTGAACACCGAGTTTCTTAGAATCTTCCCTGATATGTGTCAGGGGTTTTCAGTCAGTTCTGTGCTGATATAGATTGAGGGATCAGGCTTCGATTCCATAGAGGGACGGGGATTTCTCTTCGCCATCGATATGGGGCCCATTCAACCTCTAATAAAGTAAATAGACACTGGGGCACTTCCCCAGAGAATAGAGTGACAGAAACGTGAAGGTTGTCATCTTCTTGTACAGCCGAGATTCAGAATGCAAGGAAGTATACCTCCGTTACCTCACGCGTCTTCAAAGTACAAACTACTTGGTGTATTAAATTATAAATCATTATCAAATATTCAGCCAGCTTAGATATTCCATTCACGAGGACAGAGTAGTGTTGAAACTGAGAATACTCGGAAGTTCACTCTGTTGGCAGACAGTGCCACTGTCAAGCTTATCTATCTTTAGAATTTCTTTAAAATAACGGTACTATATAAACTTAACGAGTAAAAAGTACCCGAGAGTTATGCAAATAAAACTCTCCTGATTATACTTTCAGGAAACCTCAAATAATATTAGCAAGAACAAAAAGACAAAAGGCCTGTAGAACGTATTATAATCACAGAACCCCAAAATTTACTCCACGTAATAGGATGTTAGTTTTGCGCAAGTTCCTACCTATACTGGAATAACTGCACGGCGACTGGCATGCCAGTGTTCTGTCGTAGACTTCGTCAGTTCCTCCAGCTTCTCTTTCAACATTCTTCTCAATTGTTTTTTTGAAAGTGTTAGTTTTATTCGACGCTGCGTAACACATGTAGCTGATGAAGTTCTGATAAAGTAAGAAGGAAGAAATTAAATATGAAATTTCAGTCCGTGAGAACATTTCAACATCATTCCTTTGTCAGATTTGTTCCGTCTCTCCAGCCAGCTATACACCCACCCAGACAGTCACCTATCAATCCACGCATCCACCAGCCAACCCTTCCACATATCTATCTATACTTTCATCCCCCATGCAGGCACCCATCCTTGCATCTTTATTTATACCAAACTTACGTACAGGTTGGCAGTAGGCGATTCCCCAGCTCCAGCGGGAAACATCGCACAGCTTCGGACGTGTCACATTCACTTGCTATAGCCTATACATATTTATTGCATGGAAGCCAACAACCGTTTGTAGGCAGCGTGTTGCACCCAGCATTGTATCCCACATTATTGTTGAATCAAAGTTTTATGACGAAGAATATGACACATTTCAACTGTATGGCCCGCTGCACAATATCCCAGCTTATGGTTGTAATAACGACTCCAGCGTCTTGGCATTCATTTCAATCATATGTCTAGTCAGTCTAATTTAAATAACTGTCATGCTCTTTCGTTCTGAAACTCACGCCATATAACTTTCAGTGTTATTGGCATTATTTTATCTGCAAAGTTTTGGGACTGTGACTGCAGGCACTTACAAGGACCATCATTCTTTCGTCAACTTTCTTTCCCCCAGTATGACTATGTCGTCCTCAGGATCAAGTTTACCTTTACTCTGTATTTAACTAGCTCTCATGTGCACACAACTTGGCAGTTTTGTATTTTATTTTAAAGGCATTTTACTTTCATGTTATCTCGTTTCTAGATGTGAACTACTTGCTTATAAAGTTGGACAGCAATAGAGATTGACGTTCCTCAAAACACCTGCCTCTTTCCTTCGTCACCAAAGACAGACACACGCACTCACCGTCCTTCATGTGCGTCGTCAGTGTGTCAACATGTTCCACGATATTCTTGATCGGTCCAAGTGATATATCGAAATGAGCAGACTTTGTACAGCAGTGCTGATTCCTTAGATTACTTCGAATCCAGAACTGAGCAATCTTTTCTACTCTAATGAACACTTATGCCCTAGTCAAGAGAAGCGTCTTGCGGTATAATGTTCACAACGAGATCTTGAATAATCCCGAGTAAACTTTGACTTAATGGACACTGTTTATGATGGCGAACTTTCTGAGCCATGTACAAGATTCACGTCACAGAAGAGAATACTCTGCCTCCCTCGCGCGTTTCCCTAATTCACAGTATTCTGGGCTTCGTGATTATATCCATTATTCAGGGCAAGTTCCTGGGCATTTATATTCTACTGCTCTGCGAGATGCTGCAATGTCTTAAATAACAAGAACAAATTTCAGTGTTTTTCTTTAGAGTAAGCTTTCATGCTAACTTGTTGTTTCCCTCAAAAAGAGGCAGTGAATAGCATTTGATTCCTTTCACGTCAATAAGAACAATAATTACGATTATGCACTTTAGAATTTCATCATGGCATGGAAAATGTGAAGCACACTTTTATATTGGCAGGACTGTTCGTATCCACTTTTGCTGTGTGACTAATTTTGTGTAGGTATCCTAGGATCAAATTCTCGATCAATTGCGCAGACTATCTTGAATCTTAATTTCATTATTCCGCTGAGTCTTTCTAGGCCAGTAATAGGGGAGGAACTTTAAAACATATCAAATCTGATTAATTTCCTCCTCGCCAAGTTCATTCGTTTTTATATTCAGTGTTTTTTAAATTATATATATGAGAAGGAACAGTTAAGTGTATTAAGAAATAGACTATTAGTTCGCATTTATTGCAATACGCCAAGCCTTGTTTTCCATTAATTAAAAGCAAGTTCAATTGTTTATGTTTTCCTATGCGTGCCTTTATGCCTATGAAGTATAATTAAAGAAAATGTGTTTAAATAGTCCGGGTAACCCTATGCCATTCATCTTATAATGGTAGAAAGTAAATATAAGTCCTAAAAAACCTTATGAATGATTTGTATAATTTCACAGGGACCTGTCTTCCTGTAAACTCAAATGTATAGAAAATTAAGAATCCCATTAAAAATGTGCAATTTCTCGGGATAACGCTTAATTTTAGAATAGGACTCAGTAACAGATGACGTAAAAATATCAGGCGACGTACAAGTTTTGGGTCAGGAATTTTGTACGTTCTAAAGTAAACAACCTATTCAGCAATATCGGTTCCTTATCTCAATATCTCTGGTCTTTAAGGATTTTAACGCTCTAAATTGCTAAGTCTCTTTTAACGTTGGATACAGACGAATTAACGAGTATAGGGCATTGGTGGAGCAATAATGGGAAGGAAACCCAAGAACGCTCAGACAAACCTACCTAAATAACAATTTTTCGACCATGTAGTCCATTGATCCAACCCAGGCATCCCAGACCAAAGGTCGGCTACCGAGAACAGCACAAGAAAATCTTCCTGAAGTTTCTTGGTAACTGAATATAAATGTGCATATCTTATAGCACAGGAAGTTTCAACGTTTCGTGGAAATGAGAGAAAGGAAAAAAATCTTTAAGAAAGCACTGAATTTACCGGAGAACATTTTTTTTTAAAAAACCTGGAGATTTTTCTCTTCCGGATATGATGCGGTGAAATTTGGAAGAGAGCTACCAGTGTTTCATGAAACGTTTCGCAAAATTACACGCTACTAATTTCAAGATGATAGAAGTCTAAAAACTCATTAAAGTTGTCTCCAAAATTACAGGGCCCTACATGACAGCAGATATAAATCTTCATACTCATTGAGCTTGTCTGAAAAATTTCCGGGTGTTACATTTCAGCAGACAAATCTATTCTTCGACGTGGGAATGACAAAACGTACTCTGGAGTCAGTTTTATATGTACAATGTCTCGTGCTTTAATCAGATGCCTGAAAGTTTTAAACGACCAACAAACGCATTTAGAAATATGAATAAAATTTTACTACATAGTAACCACGGAATAACTTTGGCCTTTTGTATATTAATCAGTTTTATATGTTCTCAGTTATGATAACTCCGTTGTGTTTCTAACACTCGTAATAAAACAATATAATCCGTCAGTGCGCAACTCTAATATTAGTTAAAATTGCTATATCTGAGTTAGAGTTGCTATATTGGAGTTACAGAGTGATGGATTATACTCTCTTAGTAAGTATTTTGGAAACACACTGGGTATGCCTACATTAAAATTAAAAATGCCACTCGGGTATACATCCACCAATTGCAGAACATAAAAAGGAAATTATGTAACTGGATTATTAGTATTTATTATAATCAAAAATGCCTTGGAAGTAATTTGACTCCCAATTTTGTTAGAAACAAAGTTGCTCTTACCGCCTTTGTCTACATTCATACACAATATAAAGCATGTTTCTTGAGACTGAAAGGAGGCTGCAGTATACAATTGCTACATTAAAGTTGTGGATTTACGGGTCATATTCTCTTATCATTTATGTGTTCCTTTTTCCGTGCATTAATTATAAATATACATTTTTTTTAAAAAAGACCAATAAATGCACTTTGATGTACTACTATAATCTTATTACATAGTAATCACCGATGATTATCATGTAATAATATGTAATGCAATCTAATCACTTATCTATGTACACTTTTTCTTTTAAAAAAAATACATCAATTTGGAATATTTGTTTCCTGCTAACCGAGTAAAGAGTTGTAGTTGCGTTACCAGAACCAGTCCAATTAGCAAGTTTAATTTGATTTTGCCATAATAAACCATTTATAAAGAATAGTTCATTCAGGATACTTCCAACAAAGCAGTGTTTCTCTAAGTCAGCCTTCGACTTCAGTGTCAATCATCATGGTTTTCTTAAATTTTAAATTTAGGATCTCAAACCTAACTGTACAGTTAGATTATTTGTACTTAACACTGCTCCTAAAATAAGAGCTTTTTTAAGTGAAAGAAATAAAAATTAACTTCCTATAAAGTTCCAACATAATAATCACCAAACAGAAGGTACACATATTCACCATTCCATTTTAAAAGAAAGGACAACGTATATTTTACAAACAATAACGCCGACTGTGCACGGATTATTTTAAATAATGATACCAAATTCTGACTTTAAAAGTAGAGAAGAAATTCTCAAGTTTAATGTAGGTAAGAATTAAAAACATTTACGCAAAAAATAAGCTGGCTAAAGCAGGCTTCATTCCGTTTTTTCCTTTCCGCTTGTAATGAAGAGTGAGCACTGCGACAGATCGATCACATAGCAACACTGTCAGTGTCTGGGGAAAATGGAGAAGAATATTAAGGCATCGATAAACTCACACTTACGTAGACATTTCTTTTCAAATACACATGGTGTCAAAATTATGAACTTTCAGATCTCACCCACTCACGAGTACTGTAATGTAACTCGCTCTCCTATCTTGAATATGAAGCCACGCAGCTGTCAGTGACATTCAGACAGTTGATTCTGCTGTCGGTGATGCAATTCTTTAAGGCAAATCGTTTTGCTCTTTGAGTATAGATTCTAGAACCTCCCTCCCTCAACATATTTTCGCAAAATAGCAAATGCACTGGGATCGTGCCAGGTGCAAGCTACGGGAGATGAGACTATTTATGTACTTATGGAGAGGTTTCGGCCCTCTACCCCATGTAAGTTTAGTTTGTGCTAACCCAATGGCAAGTCAGTCTCTCACGTCTGACGCCAGACCACCTTTCTCCGTGAAACTGTTTAGCCTATTCAAAAAACCCGGTCGTTTGGCCGGCCGGGAATTTACAGGCCGGCTGCTCAGTAGCAACCGGAACTATCCACTACTATGCCCGGTGCAGGTGTTGCTTAGAGACACGTTCACACCCTCCGGTTTTTACCAGGCTGTATCCGAGCGATCACCCACTGCATTGTCGATAGAGTACTGAAATAGTAGAGTCTTTCAGTGGTTAAGATGGGCGATTTTGAGTTCGACATTGAATTGTTAATATCTCTGGTGGAAACCAGACCATTGTTGGTGGACAAGACAGATGATATTTATAAAGACTGGATCGAAACGAAAAAGACATGGACAGAGGTTGTATTTGTCCTCAGGAAGAATTCGAAACTGCAGGAGATGTTTAAAAAATGTTGTTGGTGAGTATTGCCATAATTTATTGAACACAGTTAACTGAAATTCGTACAAACTTATCATCTTTCATTTTATGTACTCTACTATTCATATTTTTGACATTTGCCTGGGAAGAGCTCCAGCATCTGTTAGAAAATTATCGGGAACTTGATACCTTACATTGTCCTTTGTTAACCCCACAACGTACTGACTGTCCATCAGGTACATCTTCAAGACCACTCATTGTCGTAGCGTCCTCAAAGTTATAATTATCTCTCTAGCGAATGAGATTGTGCAAACCAACACTGGCCTTAACATTGTCCACGGCAAAGTCAGGACTGAAATTAAGCGGCCGCTGGAAAATTCTCCATTTATTGCTCTAAATTCCAAAAGCGCATTCTACATTCCTTCGTGCTGTACGCAAGAGATAGTTGTACACTCTTTTTCAAACACTGAGTTTAGATTCCCCTAAAGATCGAAGTATAATCCTGTTTAGCGCAAATACCTCACGTCTGACAAAGAAGTGTGGTACACTTGGTGTCTGTGTTCCTGAAAGAGGCGTCTCAATGGGTAATTCCAGCATATTTGTCTGAATTGATAAACATGGCGTAGATCGTTTAAAAATGGTAGAATTACAGTCTTTTCCTTACACTATCAATGTTAACGTACACAAAGCGGTAGTTAGTGTCTGCCAGGCCACTAATTCCACGAAAAAAATCCTTGTAACAATAGAACATCGAGCCAATATGCTCCGGTTTCATTACTCGAATATATTTCCTATCGAAGGGCCAAATACAATATGGGAAATTAGATCTTCTTTCAAAATCCAAAGTAGTCAATTCCAACTCCTCCGTTGTAGGTGTGGGAATACATTCTGGACGCATATAGACCAAATACTATAACGTATTTCTATGACTGTCTTGCTTGCTGTTGACACTCCAGTCCGAAAAGAGAAATGAAGGTCATGAAAACTGCATCCACTGGCTAGGCATATGAAAAAATGAATCCTGTAATTAATAAAGCTCTTGGTCACTTTTGAGCTATCATTAAAACACACTCAGGTTCCTAACTTCTAATTTTAGTTATATTATTTTGCGTTTTTGGTTAAAGAAGTAATAAAAAGATAAGGAAACATCCGAGACTGCTACGTGAAGTCATTTAAAAAACAAAAAGAAGGAACGAAGTCCGGCGGGGGTCTTCAAAAGCCAGAAAATATGTAAAGAGCCACCAAATTAGATTCCTAACGAAGCTGATCAATTAAAAACAAACAGCAGACAGTTTATCGGTGGATAATATAGAGGAGTCTCAGGTTATTACAGTCGAACAAAATAGAGAAAATATGAATAATTTCTCGCAAGAAATTCCCTTCTTTTTATTTAATCACCAAATTTTTCCTTTTCAAGCAAACAAAAACAACACTTACCTGACTGCAGCAGCCAACATTTCTACAGGTTGACTGCAGTTCCTCATTTTAATGTTACGATGCTGAAGCCTGTCCTTCAAATGGCGATGCAACTCGTCGAAAGATAAAACAGACTTCTGAAAATAATTTAAAAACTTCTTCGCTTCATCTCGTAGTTCATGAAATCGTCTGTAAAAGGCACCGGATTCTTCCTTTTTTAAATTATTGAATGAACACTATGCAACTTGTTACGTCTACTTTTATGACGACGGTACAACAAAACATAGCAATAATTGAATCAAGATTCATTGCAGATCACTGTGCATGCACGACTGTTTCGTCGCAGCGTTCTTTGTCGTTCGACCCTCCATTTAGAACCGGAGATGTTATTAAAGTGTCAAGTTGTGCTCTCGCCCGTCGGTTCAGCTCCTGGCCGGTCTAAAACCGGAATGTGTGAATGAGACCTAAAGCAAAACAAGCAACATTCGAGGTTTTGCAGCTTGCAGGCAGGTTTCGTAAGTCCTATTTATGAGAGACATAGGAATGAAAGTGATAAAATAATTATTTCTTAATGAATTCTCTTATTGAAATACCACGTTCATCTTCACTATTTTCCTTAAAAATGTAAATATTTTCCGGAAATTTAACCCATTCATTTGAATACGAATTTTGCTGTACCAAATAAAAACACAGTATTACTTAATTCTCATTCAGTGTCCGTATGTAGGTTCCATAAAGGACTTTCTGTGACGTCATTTTTTTATTTCCTGAAGCCTGATATTTCCTAGAGGCAAGTTCCGTAAATGTAAATTTGGAGCAAAGGAATATAAGGACCTGACTCTCCAGAATTCAGAGGTAGAGAGGTATAGTTGTATGAAATGAAACACTTATTACTATTTTACAGAAACCCCCAGAGAACTAGGCGGGATGGAAATGAAGCACAGAGAATGTAATAAAATTATACGAGACAAAAGAACAAGAAGGCTAAGATGTGTGAAAAATCGCACTGCAATCGCTTCCACTCTTGTTCTATTAAACCTATGTGCCTTTAAGTGCGAATGGTGTTGGAATTAACGTCTGTCTAGGATCGTGCTTTTTCTCGAGAATACCCAGCGTAGCAGTGAGAAACTAAAATGGAATTGTACGTCTACTATCAGTTATTATATTAGCAGTCTGGAACACTACATAGGAATAATAGATTTTTCAAAAGAGCAGACGCTTTTGGAATGTGCAGCCAGAGTGAATACTCCGGTTACTTTTGACGTTTTATTAACGCGTAGCTCTTTGGTTTCGCACGTGCAATAAGATAGCGCTTCCTTTAGAAAGACTAACTAGACATCGGCGGTGCCGTTGGGACTCCAAGTAATGAGCACGCCTAATGAAGGAGGGTTGTTACAACTGCAAGCTTTCGGCGTTCAAATTGCAATTAATTATACGGAATATGTTTTCAAAAATTGCAAAGCCTAACCAACTTATGTGCCAGCTAAATTATTTTTTAACATCCATCTCATTATTATTATTATTATCATATTCATCATTATCATCTCCTTTATGCAGGGTATTTATACTTATATTCCGAGACAAACTATGTCCCTAGAGAATACAGTGTTGCAGCTCTTCTGTTGTTACTATTCATGGTGCTTATATCGTTAGTTTCAGTGTTGAATCTATTGTACTTTTAAATTAGAACGTTCCCAAGTATGTGTGCAGTGCCCAGTATGGCTGTTTTCTGTAGTTCTGTGACTTCATGTTTTCCTGGTTTGTTGCTCACGTATTTTCTAAATGACTTTGAAATAGTCCCAGTCGCCCCTATTATTACTGGTATCACCTTTGTTTTTACATTCCACATGCTCTGTATTTCTATTGTAAGGTGTTTATATTTTAGAATATTTTCGGCTTCTTTTTTTAATTACATTTCTGTCTCCTGAGATTGCAACGTCTATTAACATACATGTCCCCTTTTCATTATCACGGATTATAATGTTTGGTTTCTTGTTGGAGATAGTTCTGTCAGTTTGTATTTGTTGGTTCCACAATATGGTTACCTTGCCTCCTTGACTTGTTTCTACCGATTTTGGCACATGTCAATATCAGTGTTTTTTGTCCAATTGTACCCTTGTTTCCTTGCATATGTTGAAGTGTAGTTGTTTGTGCACACACACTATCATGTCTTTTTATGTACTGTTCTTTTGCCAGTATTTGGCTGGCTGATATTGTGTGGTCTATTGTCTCGTCAAATCGTTGGCAAAGTCTGCACTTGTTATCTGCTTCTGTGTTCAATATTATTATTATTATTATTGAATGCAATTGCACTTCGGCCGTTGTGTGATTAGAATGCAGCATTCTACGACCACGCCTACTGATGAAGGCCGGAGTCCATACTTTCAGTATTCTGGACTAGTCCTAAAACGTCAGATTTGCGCCACTTTGGGGGAAGAATCGGGCTCTCGAACTCGGAGTCCGGGAACCTGATCCGGTAGCGTGCCACCATCTCTCGTATACGTAATGATGAATAATGTAGGGACTGTGAGAGATTAGACCCTAGACACTACATTTTCTGAGCTCGGAGACAGAGGGATCAGACAGAAGAAGAGCAAAAGTGTGTAAGGTAATTCCCAAACACATATATATTGCAAAAAATGATTACACTAGTTGGAGAAGGAAAGAGGGTCTGCCAGTTCCCCAAGTCCAGACCACATCACTGTCCAGACCTACTATAGAAATTGGTCAATTCAAAAGTAAACCTTCCTACCTTGCAGGTGCCATACGAAGGTGTGTACACATAATTAAGACGTTGGAACTCAGGACGATGAGTTTCCTTCTGTTTCTTCGAAGGTACCTCTGCGAGTGACGATTCTTTTTTCCCTAACTTGTCACTTTATTGTTTCTCAACGAAACGATGCATATACTTGTAGACTGTACATCATACTGCTTGTTTATATTGACCTCTGTGTAGTGGTACTGTCGTCCCTGTATCTGGCCATCAGTAAATACCTCTCATTCCACTTCGTAAAAATTAGATTTCAACAAGTAATTTATCCTTTAAGACATAACGGGCAGGAATAGCTCATGCGGTACAGCGACTCGCTACAGGCTGGACAATTCGGGGATCGAATCTCGGTGAGGGCGAGGTTTTCCGCACACGTCCAGAAAGACCCTGGGACCCACCCAGCCTCCTATACAATGGTACTGCTTCTTTTCCCAGGGCAAAGCAGCTGGAGCGTGGCGTTGACCAACCACCCTCATTTAGCGCCGAGGTTAAAGAAAGAATATAGCTATACATCAACTCCTCCTCTGGGCTTTCATGGCCTCTTCTACGGCAAACTTTACCTTTACGTTTACTTTACGACATAAGTGTGGAATTCCAGAATATAATTCTTACATCTTTCCTACAAACGTTAAAAACTTGACTTGAAAATATTTTCAAAATATTATACCTAAACGTCCTTCTCAAAATTCACTCAATTACAACCGACCTAATACTTAAAATTAGAGCCATCAATTTTTATCCTTGGAAGGAAACAGGATTATCCGAAAAGTTTTGTTATTACGTTGGAATTCTGTGGGTAAAGTAGGTAAAGTTGGTACAGGAGACAACGTCCAGTTGCAGTGGCAGAGTAATAATAAAATAAAATAATACAAATAACAAAAGCCTACTACACGCTTCACTGTTTCAGTCTTTGCCTTACTTGATCAAATAACCTGAGGTCCTCCATTTTACTTCTGAACTTTATTTCTGGGATCATATTTTAGAAATAATTATTAAGTTTGATAAAGATCGCGAGCAGATTTGAATGGATTTTATGTTTGTTTTTTAGTGTCTATAGTAGCATGAGAAACGACTGTAGTTCAGAGGGGTTTGCAGCATTAATTAGTGAAACCTAGACGACTTCTGTCAAAAAAAAAGTGCTACTGTCATAACAATGCACATTGAAATATGGGTAATGAAAATTTTCCCTGGACTTCAGAACAAATGAGCTAAAACTTTTTATCAGAAAAGCAAGAAGCGTGTCAATACCGTAAACAGGTACATTATAATGTTATATCAAAACCTGCACTTTGAACAGCACCTCAATATAAGAATCGTTTGAAATAATTCCTTAACCTATAAACATAATTACTTCTTTAAATCTACAAGTTACAATAGTTTACATATTCAACACAGAGATTTAACAAAAGAACTCTGAATTTTACCTTTATTTATGACTTCATGTCTATCTAAAAATAAATGTCCATAAATACGAGTAATGTTGCTGTTTGAAAGGATCTAACATTTTGAATATCATACTGATGAGTTTCCGCTTTCAAATATTTATTAGTATAGAATCTTAGAGAGATATGCAGGAAATTGTGTGTTGTGGTATGTTTGAACAGGATAGAAAGACTTCTCAATTGAGAGGGCGTATAAGATATAGTGACAACGCTACTGGCCAGACGATATGTGGTTCAAGTTCCGGCAGGGGCACAGTCTTTTCTCTCTTGTCCAATATGACAAGGCCGGCGGTGGGTTTCTCCCAATTTCCAATTCAATGAGTAACTGGAACTATTTCTCGAGGAGTAAGACGACCATAGCGTGAAGCTTACCTCCATTTGATATTGAGGTAATGAATGAATACAGCTATAATTCCGCTGTCCCTGCAGGCAGTCATGGCATGCACACTGAAAATTTTAACTTCTTGCCTTAACCCTAAAGCCTTAGTTGCAAGATATTAGGACCAATTGTGCAGTCATCTCAGGAATAACAAGAATATGGGAACACCGAACATAATTCTTAAAACCAACACTTCCAACTGCATCGGTTTATTGTCCTACTTGAACAAATTTTTTCAGTATTATTACTTCTCAATATTAAATTACGAAACTCGCCCTGAAAGCAAAGAGGCTGTGGCTTTCTTTAATTCCACTTAAAAATGTCTAGTTAGTTCTTTAATGTGCTGTACTGTCTGTTCCTGCATGACCCTTCCAACCTTCATTCAGAGGTACCACATTCTTTGGCTCTGCAAAAGTGGTGTCTTAGATTTTGATTACCACAGCTGTCAGTATCAGGCCTACAGTCAAAGAATATTGTCAGATATGAGTAGACAGCTTCGGTGGATTGATAGTGAGAGAAGAAACCCGAAATCCATGAAGAAAAACTTGTCCCAACCTCACTTCATCCGCCACAAATTCCACATGAGCTGCCCTAAGGAGAAAACCGGATCTCAGCGGTGATATATAAATGACAAAAGCGCCTATAAGAAAGAAGGACTTGTGAGAGAATGAAGAAATGAATACAGGGTTGTTATGAGACAAACAGAAATAAAACACTGAGAAATATAACAAGAGAAGGGAGGATAAGTCAATAGGATGAGAGAACGTGGGAGGATTTTATTTTCTCAGAACAGAGCGCACTAGCTGACGACTATGAGCACAATAATGAATATTGGGTGATATATATATATATATATATATATATATATATATATATGTATCGGAAATTTTTGTATTATTGGGCGAATTTTATTTTCATGAATGTTTCTGATAAGTGAAGTTAGTTACAAATAGAGAGAAAGATAAATTCCTGTAAAGAAAACCAACTTCATGCACTATTTATCCTCAGTATATTTCTTCAATCAACCTCTACATGTTTCGGGCATATTTATAGCCCATCATCACGAGGTACACCGTATATATACAACAATTGGTTTTTATTATTCTTTCTAGTTGACTGCCTTTTATCCTAGTTGGTTTCTGGTTGGGTTCCAACCCAACCAGAACAACAGACAGTCAACTAAAAAGAATAATATGTACAAATTGTTTTATATATAAGGTGTACCTCCTGATGATGGGCTATAAATACGCTCGAAACATGTAGAGGTTGATTGAAGAAATATACTGAGGATAAATAGTGCATCAAGTTGGTTTTCTTTACAGGAATTTATCGAGATTCACGGTCAACAGAACATAAAAAAACAGATAAAAATTGTGCATTGAGATAGTTAGGATTTCTAATCTATAACCTCCGAGAGTTGTGAAAGTTTATTATTTACTTTTATTTAGCAGGTTGTACAATGTTTCCACATCTTCCTGTGCCCATTTGACAATTATATTATCTTCTTCCCCCAGTTGCCTCTGTCATTCCAGTCTTCCTCCATTAATCCCTTTTCTCCCATCAGTCCTCTAATCCCTTCCGCCCAGGTAAATTTAGGTCTACCTCGTTTTCTTCTTCCTGGTGGGCTCCATTTCATAACTTCTCGAATCTCCAGGAAGGACAAAATTAGGAATACTATTATTAAACAAAAAATGAATGTAACAAGGTCTCTTTTAGAAGATATTAAAACCAAACGACTTCAATGGTATAGACATGTTCAAAGAATGGAAGAGGGGAGATTACCAGAAGAAGTTATGAAAGTAACCATATTTAAAAATGGAACTTACTTAATTAAAGCAGTCATTACTGCAGGGCACGATGAGAGAGTCACATAGCCATGTTTTGCATCGAACATGCGCAGTTCTCTTTCTGCTGATGTAAAAGGTTGCGTCATATATGGCACACTGTTGTCGACAGCTACTGATTGACTTTGTTCCTTTGACATCACAGAGCTGCAATATTGTATTGTAATGGTTAACCGCTCAATTAGACGTCGTATTACATTAATGAATTTCCAAGTGTAACACAAATCGGCTCATTCAAAATTAATAAAAATGACATTAGTCTTTATTACTTCACCCGTATTCATAACACTAATGAAAGAGCAATATAGGCTTACTAGGTAGGATGAAAGCAGGGCCAATTTGTGATAGTATCTGCATGAACCTGATCCGATGTCAGAAGTCAAAAGAGCTGAATGAGGTCTGTGGTTTATGAAGAACAGAACATAATTCAAAGCAAAATTTAAATCTCTATAATACTACTCTGGAAAAGCAAAAGCACAATAAAATGACACTGAAAAGAGAGGCATTTTATAGCTACATTCAGCTGATTATTATTTTTATTCATATTGTAAGTGAGTTTACCCTTACCTTATATAGTAACGTATGTTTAAAAAAACATATACTTGAGTGTGTCCATTTACTTTGACTCGGAAGGTCCTAAGCCTCCCTTGGACGAAAAGTGCAGGCATCCACAAAATCTGTAGATTGCTGAAAATGTGAAAGAATAAATTTGAAAAGGTATCAATAATAATCCTTAGACCTAATTGTATCTAAATTCAAGACGTTATCTATTAAATTGTACAATTATACTTTAAATAACAAGAAGCTCTATGCTCTGCAGGCCTACCCTTCGCCAGATATCATTGGGTGACGAAATTTAGAAGAATGACGTGGGCGGGAAATGTGTCACATATGGGGGATTGGAGAGGTGTTTGTATGATTTTGGTGGAGAGACCCGAAGAAAATGACCACTTAGAAGACCTAGGCATAGATGGGGGATACTGTTAAAATGGATCTGAAGTGGTATGTGCAGGTATAAACACGATTTTTCTGGCACTTCATAGGGATAGGTGGCGGAATCTTGTGAATGCGGTGATGGACCTTCGGGTTCTATGAAATGCGGGAAATTTCTTTACTAGCTGAGGACCTGCTAATTTCTTAAGAAGGACCCTATTCCAAGGAATTAGTTAGTTAGTAAGTTAGTTGTGTGTTAATAAGTTTTACAGGGTAAAATTAATTCAAGTACTTAGTTATCGGTACGTTTTTCAGTCGTCACGGCTCCCGCTGTAGGAAAGACTGGTGTAAGCGTATAAATTGTATGGAGCAGGACCCTTCTTAAAGAACTAGAAGTTGTTAATCTGGTTAACAATGTCCACGCCATTGGAATGTAATGGGATTCAGTTTTATGCACTCTTCATTAACTATGGCATTTGTTTAACATACATTTTCAAAACATCTTAACCATTTCTCTTACTATTTAAGCAGTTAAATACCCAAGAGAATTATAAAGCATTTAAGCCACAATTTAGTCAGTTCCTCATTATGAAATAAGAACACTTCACATTTATTGCTGTAACAAAATGTCACATTCCGGAAGTGTCTGCGCTGCTCTTAACCTTCTACTTGTTCGTATTAAAGTGACCCTGAGACAGACTGTAGCCCGAGAGGCTGTTTGAACTGAAGAAAGTTTTTGGTCGATTTCGCCAATTCATAAATCGATGTTATGAAACTGTACATGAAAATAGCTCACTTCACAACAAATTTACAGATCTTTCCTCACTAATTTTCTCCCACATAATGTACTATAAATTGTGCAACTTATCAATCTCATCTAGGTTATGTCAAGAAACAGTATATTGTTACACTGTCCACATTGAAGGCATATGTTTGAGTGAACACATAGCTTCCAACATTCCCATCTTCTGCACTAGAAGGGGTTGAGCGGTCAGCTTCACGCCCGGGCCACTTCAACTCCATGTGTAAGAATTCATGATATCCATAAAATAGCACATAGAGTGGGCTCAAATTTCGCGCTGGGCGCTTTAGACGAAACATTTGTCCTATCCGAGAATCAAACCATGGTTTCTGTATCGTCCAGCTCTTGACCATGTCTATTTAAAATTATACTGCTGCAGTAGACCAACTATCGCTGAATTCTCTTGTAGAAACTAAAGAAACTTTGCACACGTAAAAACCCGAGGTGGGTCCAGCTTCTGATTTGACCCGGATATCCCCAAGTTACAGCTCGGAAGCCTTTCAACTTCAGGTAGACTGTTCGAATTTATGCCCGGCGGTCAGCTGTACTTGTGAACATCAGTCATGGCTATTTCAATGCAGATGAGAGTTTTGTTAGCCCATTTTCAAGCGTGAAACTTGTTGACTTTAATTATTTGACACGAGCATTTGAAATCCTCTTTAATCTTACTCTCGAAATCTAGACGGCTAGCCAAACACGAACAGAGTAACTTTCCATGTTTTCAAGTCGATTCTCAGAACCCTAACACAGATAAGAAATCTAGCCACATTTCTGTGGTATCGCAACAAAACTGAAGGATTCTGCGATCCCTTCTACAGCATTAAACGTTTACAAATCTGGATATTTTTTTCGTAAAATTTCAGACTAATTTGTAGGGTTGGGCTGCAGTAGGAATCTAAAGCAGTCTCTTGATTAGAATACATTTTAGAACAGATATAAGGAACCGTGAAAAGAAACGTTAATAGGAAGATGGAAAAAACCTAATAAGTTAGAAGGTTTCATAATTGACAATTTTTACTTAGTATTATTATTGTCGTGAAATAAGGAAATAATGAAGAAGAGACATGAAGCACGAACGGGAAAGATAAATAAAACATAAATGTTCATTTCACACATCGAAATATTAACTCTGAGAGAAATTGGATATGAATAAATGGACAGGTGTCAGTCAACTGAGGTTAGCAGGCTATGTAGTGCGTTTTCGTGAAAGTGGTAGGAAATACAGTCTTCGAAGTTTCTGACAACGCTATATAAAGGTTTGAATTATTTACTTGGTTAACTTTGCTAAGCCTTCTTTTAAATGACAACAGTACAAATATCTACAACGCTAACTCTCGTTAGAGCATCGGTTCCCTGCCCAGCAAAACGATATCAAACCGATTCCGGTCAGATCCATAATCCCTGCGGTTGAGAGTTCCTTTGCTGCTCTTCTTGGCTTCAACTGAGTAGGTTTTGGTTGTATTTATATTCTGAGGAGACATACCGATTCTTTCCCTATAAAAGTTAGCGTGTTATCAATTTATAATTTTGTACCATTACTTTCTCCATACGAACCAAAGAACAAAGTCCGTGCAGTGTAAAATTCACTGCAGGAGAAGAAACAAGAACTAAAGTATGGCCTGGATTGATTACCAGAAATCATTTGATAGCGTTCCACATAGTTGGGTGGAAAAGTCAATAGAATTGGTAGAAGTGAACAGTAAAATTGTTAGATTTTGTAAATATCTATGAAGAAATGGAACACAAGGCTTATTTTAAAAACAAAGCAGTAAGTAATGCAGTCACAACCCATTCAGATACGAAGAGGAATATTCCAAGGGGACTCTCTTTCGCCATTACTCTTTTGCATTGCACTCACTCCATTAACAAACGAGCTGAACAGAGCTGATTGTGGGTATCAAGTACATGGAACTGAGAGGAAAATAAGTCACTTATTGTATACGGATGACTTGAAACTGCTAGGTAGAAATGAGAATGATTTGAAGAATGAAATAAAATTGTGCAAATAATTAGCAAAGATATAAATATGAATTTTGGTTTAGAAAAATGTGAAAAAATATAATTAAAAAGAGGTAGTGTCAAAAGCGAAATGCATGTAGGAAGCACATTTGAAAACGACATTAAAGAACTGGACTCGAGAAAAGCAAATAAGTATTTAGGCATAGAAGAGAATTTTGACATACAACATAAGAATGAGAAAGAAAAGCTGAAGAAGGAATACTTGAGGAGATTGTGACTAGTTTTGGGTACAGAATTGCAACGAATAAAATTCAAGCAATTGGATCATTGGCAATACCAGTACTTAGATACAGTTTTGGAATTATTAACTGGCACCAAGAAGAACTGCAAAAACTAGACCAGAAAACAAGGAAACTATTAACCATTCATGGACAGCATCACACAAAAGCAGACGTAGATCGCTTGTATGTCCCCAGAAAACAAGGAAGAAGGGTTTTGATACAGTTAGAAGCAGCCCATGCAGTAGAAATTACAAGACTGCTGGAATATGTAGACAGGAAGGAAGACCCACTAATACAGGTTGTCAGATCACACCAACACAACACCTACTCAGCAGTGTTACAGACAGCTAGATGCCTGAAGACAGAAGTACAGAAAGAAAAAAAATGGACAGCATAGCAGAGAAAACTAAAGAAATATGGCACGGCAAGGGGATGTATGGACAATTCCCACGTAACTTAGATGAAAAGCTGGTTGACATTGAACAGTCATATCGCTGACTAAAATCTGGTGACATCAAGGGAGAAACAGAAAGTAAAATAGTGGCAGCTCAAGACCAAGCAATTAGTACAAACAATTTTTAAGAATAAAATTTTGAAGGAGGAAATTGAGACTAAATGTCGGTTATGTAAGCAACATGAAGAAACTATTGACCACTTAACCTCGGGATTCCCCACTGTGGCAAAGAACGAATATTTAATGAGACACGATAAAGTTTGTACACATTTGCACTACTCAATATGCAAAGCCTTAGGCATTGAAACCATAGACAAATGGTACACACACATGCCCAAGCCAGTTTGTGAAGAGGGAGATGTAACAATGTTGTGGAATCAAGCAGTACACACAGAGAGAGAAGTTACAGGAAATAGGCCAGATATAATAATTAAAAACAATAAAGAGAAAACATGCACACTGGTAGATGTGGTAACACCTGCAGACAGAAATGTTGTGCAAAAGGAAACGGAAAAGAAGTTAAAATACAAGAGTTTGTGTATAGAGATACAGCGAATGTGGAAACTGAAATTTACGATTGTACCAGTAATAATTGGAGCCACTGGAATAGTAACGAGAAGTTTAAGGAAAAATTTGGAAACTGTACCAGAAAAACATTCGATAGATTCACTACAAAAGACAGCTATACTTGGAACATCACACATAATAGGGAAAGTACTGCAGTGTGAAGCTTGAAGCCTGAGTGGTGGGGATCACCGCTGGTTCAAGAGAAGTAGCAGGAAGAAAAGGCCTGTGACAAGAGACATCCATATCATATAATAATAATAATAATATAAGTTTTTAATAGCAACAATCAAGTACGTAGGAGAATGTTGCACATTTATTGTGTTACCTTGTTGCATTTATTATTGTGATTTTTATTAATGTTGTGCTATAAATATTTCTTCATAGATTGTAGTATAGGAGCTCACGTCACATTGCCTGTAGGTCACATGCTGTGCCAAATACCATGAAACTTTGAAATGTCAATACTGCATCTACCAATACAAACTCCATTTCAAAAACATAAACATAAATCAATACAAAGGTAAAGCAATCCCTGTACAGGCCTGGACAATCCCTGGCGTTTCTAGGAAATCGAGGCTCCTAGCTATCCTGACAGTCGGCACATGTAGGTGGTAGTGTTGTCAGCCCTAGGCACCGGCAGCCGATACTCCCCAAGAAATGGTGGTGGTACACATTTATGTTAGAAGCTGAGTTGACCCCAGGGCCTAGTGCGGCCGGAAGGATTAAGTCAATGAAAAATTCCAAAGACACCGTCGGGAATGGAACTCGCGACCTTCCGGCTTATAGCGCAGTTCCTTAACCAACTGCCTCACCCCGTGCCTCCTTTTCATCAATGTACACAATTTAATATTTTGACTTCTTGTTTTTATGCGCTCCTTAATATGATAGGGGCAGTGGTCAGAGGCGCCGTAGCGGATGTATATTAAATGTGAACCGAATAGCTGCGTCGACACACTCACAAAACTGTCAAGAACAGCGTTTCGTTTAGCTGTAACAAGTAAAAATTAAAGTTTTTCAGCTATACGCGACAAATTACACAGTATAACCATAACAGCACGTTGTCGGGTTCCAGAGCAACTTCGCTGTTTGGAATCTGAAGAAAGATCCCTCAAAACGTTAATCTGATTATCATAATCGGCGAGTTCTGCAACAATACAAGGTAAACAAGCACCAACGCCAGAAACCTTTTCTACAGAATAATTTTATAGTTTTTTAAAACACAAATTATACCGTCTTTGTAGCTTAAGCATATCACTTCAGCTTGTCACTTTGTGTTAAAATCATCCTAAATAAGAGGTGGCGAAATTCAAGTTAAAAGTCCAAAGGAACACGTAATGTTTAATTTCAAGTACCTGTTTGTGTAACCGTGAATTATAACATTATTATCGTGCTTAATTAATGGCATTACAGATAATAGAACTAGTCACCTACAGAATAAGTCTGCCAAACTATTTGTATGTTCCATCGCTCCTTGTCCGATGTATACATCACGTTTTTACAGCATGTAATAATCACCCTCTTTGCGTCATGATTTCTATATCGTTCACTTGGACTGATATTTTTCATTAGGACTACAGTTCACAATTTTTTTATAAACAAACTTAATTCTATATGTTATCACTTGTCAATGGACTCTAGGTGTCAGACCCAGTTGTCTTCTCGGTTTTGAACATTAGGACGTTCCTCCGAAATGAGGGCGTTAATCAAATAATGTAGAAAGATCTCTGGAACAAGAGAAGCAAAGAACATTGGATAAATAGACTTCTCAAATATCAGTACTGTAATTATGTAATTAATTATTAAAAAAGTATTGAATTTGTTATGCAGTGCTTTTAATAAGAGGCTTATTTTTTTATGAATCAATACCGAACATTCTTCCTTGAAGAAACCTCCATCGTGAGATGCAGAAGCCACTTTATTAAATTAACATTTGGCGCTGGAATTATTTTTTTTTAATTTTAGCACATCCTGTATATAAAATGTGAATAATACAGGAACAAAATACTGTAGAATTATGAAAAATCTGCATTTTGAAGAGAAAAAACGGAGAGTATACACCATGTTTAAAATATTCGGTACTTATATTTGTTGAATAAATATATAAAATGCAACTTTGGAAGTTAGCGATACGGTACGTCAACTATAGTTGACGTTAGGCGTCTAAAGGTTAAGTGACCAGTTGGGAGCGACTATGTATCTCCTATTAGCACGAAGCACCACTTCTTAAATAGAATGAAAATATAAGTCCATTTATCTTCATCCTTAATCCCGTGGTAAATGAATTATTCATAAATAATTCCGAATGGAATTAATTTCGAATGGCGAGTGAAAGAAATTATGTGTGATAGAAATAAAATTCATAAGCCAATATTTAAATTGAAATTAACGTGTGTGGTTTTGATCAATGCTACTAAAAAATAACACTCCGGAAATTATTAAATTCCTTGTTCATAATCATAAGTTTAATTAAAAACTCAGCAGCATGGAAATCTCGTTTACCTTATACGTATATATATATATATATATATTTCTTTTTTGTCATTTAGTCTGAACAGGTTTCCTTTCAAATTGAGTATAATAGTTTTCCAGAACCGAACGACGTTAAGTCTCTTGTGAAACAAGCAAAACACGGCCACACGGCCATGTTCTACTTAAGCTCCATACTTATTAATCTGGAGGTTGTCGCACGGCTGCCATGACTACCAGTAAATCCTAGTCGATGTTTCTCCTTTGTCATTCCACATCGGTTAGCTGCATAGCTGGCATCTTGACATTTTTAAAATCAAGACCATTTATAGGGGATATTAATACTATAGCGAGGTACGATGGTACAGCGAACATACTTTCTGAGTATTTCCTTGAAATACATGCAGAAATTTCGATTAAAGGCAGTTTATTTCAACCTACTGAGAAAAAAAAATAATTCCTAAATTTAATTGTCGGTAATTACTAAAATGTAAGATTCTCGCTCTTCCGAAATTGGCTTTTATTCCAGTTATATTATTGTAGAAATTCATAGTACATAATGATGAGTATTCGGTGTTTCATATATCAACACTGGGCCTGTCTATTTGCTGAAAAGCAGAATAAGTCGAAGAATATCTTAAACAAACCAGACAATCATCATTGAAATTGGATCAAGCAACTAAGCAGTAAGTCAACCATTCAGGCAGCAAGTAAGTAAGTAAGTAAATAAGTAGGAAAGTTAATCAGTAAGGCAACAAATAACTTGTTAATGTGTCGGTTAACACACAACCGATCAGATAATCAGACAGTCCGCTATTCAGCAGTTTTCCAACAAACTTACCAGGCAGTTAGCAAACATCAATTGAGCTATGCAGATAGTGACCAAGTCAGCAGTCGATGTCTAGCCAGTTGCAGCAGGAACAAAACCATAAAAATGAATTTTTAAGCTTGTCACTTTGTCTTCTCCATATCGTAAGGAAAAGACAGACAAGTTACAAGAGAAATAAATGATACTCTCCAGGCTTAAACCGTGACAACGCGCGAAGTAAGATGACAGCCGTGCACTGTAAGGTCCTTGGTGCAGGATTACGTTTCACAAGCTTCATATTCCAGGACGCATAAACGAAAAGAAATTCTGTCATTTCAAACATTGTACATACTCTGAAGCTAAGTAAAAATATACAAAGGTTTACATAAGCAGTAAAATGGACAGAGAAGCAAGAAGAAGCATGAGTATTTTGTACATTTCACAGAATGTGTTAGCCTGCTTATTTATACAGACGCCCCAGTAATCACTACACATCTGAGTGAATGAATATTATTTCCTTAAAGGTTAGAAATACGCATATAGACACTTCATGGGAAGAACTGCTAGAAATGATTTAGATATATTTGGTATCGCCTACATGCAAATCTGACAACATGGATGATGGAATTTAGGAAGGTTTGTTGTGAGAATATAATTTGGATAAAAATGCTGTCAGTATGGAATCCAACGAACGTTCTGGTATTGACAGTATTCATGCACAACTTTCGGGGACTAGAATCTTACTATCTGAGGAATATTGATTTTAGTCAGTTATCTATTGGAATTTAGTCAGTTATCTATTGGAATTTAGACATGCTCACAACGACAATCATGACTTTTTCTGTTACTTTTCCTACAATATGTAGCTTAGGCTATAGGTTTTCATGCCACGTTTACACAGGCAACCTATTTATTTATTTGTAATCTTTAACGCATTTTGTACACTAGTACAGATTAGATTAATGTTAAAGAATGGAAATATCTGCTAATTTGACACGTCTGGAAGTATTTATTGGTCCTAATTTGTTTGCGTCTTAATGAAGGGAGTCACGAGAGCGTGACGTCGTCTTACCATAGATACAACGTCACAACATCATCCGCAATATAGAAAGTCATAGATCAAAATCACTGGAAAATGCACCATATTTTAGCTAACTGGATAGCCCGAAAAATAATGATGCAGTATGTACAAGTGAAATTAAATCCACATTTCAATGGCAAAAATGGAATTGAGCAAAAGTAAGGCTATTTTCACCAAAATATTGGAGTGAAACTTAAGTGGCTACTGATGTGCTACATTTGGCGCATAGTTCTTTATGATGCTGAAACTTGGACACTTCGGAAAGTAAATGAGAAATACCTGGAAATGTGTGAAGTGTGATGTTGGGGAGGGATGGAAAAAATAATGTGGACCGCTTTTGTGAAAAATAAAGAAATATTACACATATTCAAAGGAGAAAGTAACATCCTATATATATATACACATATATACACACACATATATATTAAAAGAAAAGAATTCTAACTAGATTGGTAATGACTTGGTGGAAACTTCCGCCTAAAGCGCATTATTTAAGGAAAGACAGAAGGAATATGGAATGGATGGAAGAAAGAGAAAAAAGACCTAAACAGCTACTTGATGATCTTAAGGAAAAGAGAATTTAATAACTTGCAAGACGAAGCACTAGATCGCGCTGTCTGGAGAAATCGCTTTGGATGAAGCTGCACAGCTTTCCTACGACAGACTGCTTAATGAATGTGTAGTATCATATACTGTAGACTGTTCTCGGTGTTTCATGTAAACCACAACTGCGTAGACCCTATTTCTCTACTTAATGTTATTGTTCAGAAAGTAAAGTATAGAGAGTTTTGAGAAGTTGTACTGCTCATTTCTTGACCCACAACATTCTCAAAAGCCACAAGGGTATTTGTACGTGTACATTCATATATTTGCTTACTACATGTCTGATAAAGACGTGTACAGATGGAGCTTCTCAAACGTGACGTCAAGTAAGGTAACTATAGGACTTCAGAATGTCGACAGGGTATGTTTGAAGCCTTACTGAATATTGTTACACATCTTGCACACAACGTATTCTCGTATGTTATGCAGAGATTCTTGATTAATTCTTATCAAAGGCAATATTCATGTTTTAATAAAACGGCTTTCCTTCAGTTTGCATTTTGTTCTATCTCAGTTTAACTCAAGATAATTTTGGAGAACTAAAAACGCTACATAAAGTGTTTATGTAAATGCCTATGCCTTTGACGCGCTTACGCCAAAATAAGGGAAACGTGCAGTAAAGATACTACCTGCGAGTTGTAAACGCATTCTACGTCTGTGTATCTGAAGCTGCAATTCGTAAACTCCCCCATTTGCCTCCATTCTTTCGCCAGCAAACACTGTACGTACTAAACCGATATGGGGTTTTCGACACTGATTTCATTTCCTATTGTTTTCCAACAGGTATTATTACCCCTAAATAAATAGTATACTGATTGACTTACATTATTATTAGTGAAATGTTTCGTGGCTAATTCTCAACCGCTAACAGTAGCAGCAAAATTTAAAGATATTTATGTCATATTTGTTAGAACCGGAATAGTACTAATCTGAAACCTAGTGTATATTTAATAGTACTGAGAAAACGATAAATACGTAACATAATTGCAATGCATATCAGCTACTGTCACATACATTCAGAGAACATCCATGCCGATAGCTGAATTCGACTATTGAGTCGGCAGGATTTTTAAGTGCATGGATTTGCTAGCGTACAATACACAAGTTAAGCCATGAATGCCCGTGTTCATCTCAGGTATACAGAACAATTCAATTTCTGCTCCACAGATAACACATTCCCTGTCAGTTTTAGAGACCAACCAGTTAAGAGTGCCCAGGAAAATAATAGGGATTTATTATATAAATGGTAGGAAACGCATAAATACTCTGCGGAAAAAAGCAGTGTTGCTGAATTTTATAGCAGGTGGTATATATATTTACTTACTTACTTACTTACTTACTCCATGGTGCAGAGTCTTTCTTGAGAAGCTAACTGGTTTGCAGCTAGTCAAGAAATTCCCCGCATTTCAAGGAACCCGAAGGTTCATTACCGCACTCACAAGCGTCCGCCACCTGTCTCTATCCTGGGCCAACCCAATGCCAGCAATGTCAACGACCAAGTTTCACACCCATACAAAAAACAGGCAAAATTATAGTTCTATATATCTTGATCTTCAAATTTTTGGATAGCAACCTGGTAGACAAAAGAATCTGCACCGAATAATAGCAAGCATTTTCTGACCTCAGTCTGCTCCTAATTTCTTCCGCAATAGAATTTTGATTTGTTAAAGTTGTTCCCAAATGGTATATATAGTTACAAATAACAATAATAATAATAAACTTCAATTGGGTTTCCACTCGGTGGCAGTGGTTATTTTACATTTATACAAAATATGAAATTGGTTGCTAATAAATTTAAGTCGGGGGGGGGGGGCTACATGAGGAGCCTGTAGTGGCAACTTGGAATCTTAGGAACCATCTCTGCATTTGATTATAGACACAAGGAAACCAAGAAAAACCTGTGTCGATTTGGCCGGTAGCAGGAACTTCCGAATACTGATTTCTAGTCAGCAGTCCGGCATCTAAAGTAAAAACAACAATACACACATAGTACAACAATTACATATAAGACGACAACAATACACACAAGACAACAATACACACTAGACATTTTAAAATACAACATGTACAAAAGGTAAACAACACCAACGTAAGAAAGTACTGTATATAGTTTCTAGTATTTTTTTCCACACATACTGTACTCACGCTTTCACCCCAGCCCTTCATTTCTCACCACTTTACTATTCATATAAACATTTCCCATAAAGTCTCGTCTTTTCCCCCTTCCCTGCACTGCACTTCACTTCACTTCAATTCAATTCATTTCACTTCACTTCACTACACTTCTGGATGATTTTCACTTCATTTTACTTCGCTTCTCTACACTTTTCGATGATTTCCGACACACTTTATCTTCCTTCAACTCACTTCGATTATCACTTTCCTTACTGTCTTTTTAAAACTAATTGGTTTGCTGGGGAGAGTGCATAACACTTCTGCAGTTAACTGGTGCCGGTGTTGGATGGTCCTATTCACAAAGGAATATTTCCCTATATCCGTCCTTTGCCTCATATCACTGGGTTTTAAACAGTTAATGTATTATACTTAATAGCAGTGGCTATGTTGTCAGTCAAACACATATATTGTGAGTTTTATATACAATTACTCTCAAATCTATTTGTGATAAAAGTTGTAAGTCTTAACAGCTACCCTATTGTGCGTGTTACCCTCAAACCTTTGAGGAACAATACAATATTTTAGCATCGACTTACTGAAATTCTAGCACACTTGCCTCCATTTATGCCACATTGAAGAGCATCACATCATTCGAAATCTAATCAAGCCATCTCTTTCCATTTTACGTGATATATAATAATCCACATACGTAAAGGTAATTTAGGATATAAACACTATTTTTATGTTTCTGTATTCAAGTGAGATAATCCAGTGTGTTACCTGCATGGAATGAAATTTCGCAAGTTATTTCCTACAAACTTCCTACTACGTGATCTATGCATTACGTACGTTTGATGATACGTAACATTTAGCGCTGTAATATTGTACAGTAGAATAACCGTACAGGCTGTGATGATGAAAAGAAAGGCAGCAATAGCGCAGGAATCATATTGTGGTGTATTTGAGCGGCACAAAAGTGGCTGCGTTGATGAATGTTCCAAACCAGCGGCGTTAACGCGCCAGTGTGAATGTGATGAAAACGCGCAACTATGGCAGTTTCGGTGCTGACAGCAACACATTTTTCACCTCGGGTTATCGATGTGTAGACGGTACTCCTTTTCTTTCAAACGCAGTGTCGCCAACTGCTTCAGCACCCTGCTGGCCAATAGAGTTTTTAGCTGTACAATTATTGTAAGGTATAACAACAAAATCCTATTTATGCCATAAAATACGAAAAGAGACAGCTCATAAATCTTATTGCAGCACCATGCATTTTTGTAGAATCACTTCAATTTATCAACCAATGAATGCGCATATAATTTCACATAAAACACTTTTAAAACATTTTAAAACACTCCAACATATTTCGATCTTGTCAGATCATCATCAGGGAGCTTTGTTCCTTGCTAAAGTTATGTTACAGTATTCACAATTCAATTCATATTTGCAAACGAGGTGTTGTGGCAGCATATCATG
>Ga0136643_10000823_pt1 | contig 35984 bp, 27 predicted proteins | sample TergutLab28metaG_FD_96883 | JGI IMG/M metagenome (GOLD analysis project Ga0136643, IMG submission 96883) | Labiotermes labralis P1 segment gut microbial communities from Petit-Saut dam, French Guiana - Lab288 P1 (version 3) (version 3) | ecosystem: Host-associated > Arthropoda: Insects >...
CACGTTGTTCCACATTAGCACTCAGCATTATTCCGACGGAGCTCAGACACACGATCCGCTTCTAACAATGGTCACGGCCAGACTAACCGATGCGCGTGAATGAACCTTTGTGTGACGGTAGAGTGAAGTCCACGGGTCAATGCCCTACCCTCCTCTTCGTCATTGACGTGGCCGGAAATGAGTAATAAAAGCAATCCGGTTTCTTTATTGCCACACCTCGTATGTGCCGTAAGAACAATACAATACAATAATTTATTATTTTATTTATTATTTATAATATTATATAATATTTATAATTTATTATTCATCAGACTCACTGTCATCACTCATTACTGAATCGTTATCCGTCACCCAATCACTATCATCTTTATCTTCACCATCGTCCTCCCATAGGTGCGGATTAGAATCGCAAACCAACTTTTTTTCGTTTAAGAAATCCGCAAAAACTTGTGCGGATTAGATTCGATGATATACGGTACATATTTGTGTAATATGCAATCCCTGCAGTTGGCACATGTTATGGCCAGAACGTGTAGGAGTAACCTTTACATAAGAACTAGTGCAGCAAGTTGGAAATAAATTCAACTGCAGGTACTCTTGGGTTTACACAGTCCTCATGCCTTATTCCTTCCTCCGTACTCTCCTGGAAGACTTCCAACATATAGTATCTGTTTAGGATCCATGTTGAAAGGCTTTCCTCACCATTTACTGCCTCAGTGTCATCATGTACATAGCTGTCTACCTTTGTTGCTTACATCATTTGACATTTCTTCTTGTTGTTTTGTGTATAGGAACAATAGGTGATGGATGTCATGGTGCACATATGTCAGGGCACCAGGCTGCCCAGATGACTAAATTTTGTACAGTGGTGCCTAGTATTTGTGGCCCCTCAGCTTGAAGCCTGCTACCTGGCACCTAGAATTTTGAGAAGGGTCCCAAATTTTTTAAATATCTGTGCACCCCTCATGGGATTTATACTCTCCCATAATCTGTGTGCAGTATGTTTCCACACTGTTCACCTGATGTAAACACTAGAAATGATGGACTTAAAAAAGATATGAAAGTGTGAAATTAGCAATTAATTTAAAAAATCAAGCACACCTCCTTAATGGACAAAATAATATATATGATACATGGATATTAAAATGAATCATGGATAACAGGGTGTGTGAAGGGGCAAAATGCAGCATGTTCACAGTGGGAAATATACATGAATATGGTAATGAACCTTCAGGTTCACCCAGGAAGAAAAATATTTGACTAGCATAATAATCATCCATCTTTGAAAGTAAAGCTTCTATCATGGAGGCACCCATGAATTCTGTGGGCATTTAATGGGCAGGACACATAGAACATACACAAGGAAGGCCAGTCGTACAGCTGAATGACCATACCAATCGTAGTAAAACAAATGCTACTGGCTGAGACCACAACACTAGGTCATTTTTATTTAAAATGTAGGGCAATTCAATTACCTGATATGGAAGAGAAGACATTTGGTTACCTGATTAAAAACACTGAATCATGGCAGTATTAAGCATTTGACTTAATGTAAATACAGTGTCCGTATGGCGGCATTTTGTTCAGCACTTGTCAGCACCAGAAACAATATAATCTTCCAGTGTGTGTGACACAATGCAGTTTGGTAGAGAGCAACATTTACACCTTCAAGGCAATTAATGGACCTATCTTTTGGACCGCATAGTTTCACACCCCAAAAGATTATAATCTCTAAAGGAAATACTTTACGATTTCAAACTGTGTGATTAGCTTAGTAAAAATACATTTGTATTTGCATGGGTTCAGTGGACACTAAGCCAACAACATATGCAAATTTCTAGATAACACATTCCCTCAAAATGTATGTACTCCACTGGAATACAGCTTCCCATTCCTGCACAGTGTTCGATGCCACTAACCTCCAAACTGACCTGCTCACTGTCACTGGAAGTGGACGTGAGGCTCATGGTGAGTGCCTGGCTGAGGCAGGGGCCATTGCCAGCTGTGGTTGAGATTCCACATGAGCCTGTCCCTGTAGGGCCACTTGTTGTCAGGCTGGGATAGCTCTGTGCTGTGCTCAGGAGACCACCTGATGGGGAAAATGCATCAACAGATTTGTATACTGATAATTAGATGAATTTACCCAATCCTAAAACTCACCAGTTACAGCTTACAGAACAGTTCCATATAACATGTGGATTAATTAAGAACTGGATGATGAGGCTATTTTATCTTTCCTGTATAGCAAAATGGATGGATTTCTCCAGAACTAAATCCACCTACAGTGTAGTTTCTAACAGATCTGAGCCCACTTTTACAAACAAAAAATAGGCATTTATTCTCAGTGCAGCAAGCATGTATGTTCATATACAACTTTATTGTATAATTAAATAAAAAAAAAAAAAAAAAAATATGGTAACGAAGACTCTGATGGTGATAAATTGATTCTGACTTTGATGTCAACATGTCACGTGTAGCAGACTGTACACAGCAGACCTCCACATAGGCACCATTAACATTTCAGAACCTGTCCCATGGCACCAACACTTGTACCCTGGCGCAGAAGATATTGGTGTCAATTGTCTGCAGCCAGGATGTTACAGTTCGCTTCATATAAGCACCTGCTGCAGTCTCTTTCAACCAGGTGCTTCTTAAGGGGCCCAAGGAGATGGAAATCACTGGACTCCATACTGCCAACCAAACTTTGGACTGGTTATGATGTTACAGCCATGCGGTTACACACCACCCCCCTTAGCCCCAATGCAGTACTTACAGATTTCTTCCTCCCAGGATGTGTTAAGGAGCACTTGACCGACACGTGATTTGCAATAGCTGCTGGTATGAAACAATCTATCACGTCCTAGTACAGATACTTGACACCAATTTTTTTTTATAATGGGATACAAGCCTTGATGCCATGGTGGGCCAAATGTGTGTGGAGGTCTGACACGTGCTGTGTATATATGAAGTTAGAATAAAGTTCTCAGCATCAGACTGTTTGTTCCTTGATTTTCTGAAACTCCTTTGTAGATCAGTATCTTAGAGAAGTCTCCATTTAATCTTTCTCTTGTAAACAATGAATATGCATATGATCCAGCATTCACTCTAAAGATGGATACATTATATTCCTGTGAAAAAAACCCAGTATCAACAAAACTACAAAGCATTATCTCACAGACCATACCTGAAGAGGAAAACAATATGCTTCTCCTACACACTGATACACATCTACCAAACTACACACGTGACATCACAGCCAAACAAAATGTTGACAACCACCACCACACCAACCTCTCATCTCTACTAGATAGTTGGGCATCTATATTCACGCACTGTCTGCATTGAAAATGAATGTCTCTTTGATACAGTTAAGGCAGCTGTTGTTCTGTGCATCTGAGAATGCATATTTCAATTCACAATTTTAATATGAAATATCAATCACATTTTGTGCTAAACTACAGCACCCAGGGTACTTGACAAGCCTATCATGACTAACCTGGAAAATTGGATGACAGCGCAAGTCTGACAAGGCTGGAGACAGAGCTGGGACCACGGGGGAAGAGTGAACTGCCGGGTGATGGTGATGGGGAGGGCGTCGTGCATGACGGAGACGGAATATTCCCTGCACCTCCACTTCCTGCATTGCCTGTGCCTGATCCAGTACCACTTGCACCACCACCACCCGTCACAGCACCGAGAGTGCGGCGACGTGCCATTGCTGCAAACGTCTCGAGAAGTCCAGCAGTGGCCGATGTCTCCATCGTGTTGGTCCCTGATGTTGACGTCAAGTTTGGTACACTCACACTCATTGGATTTGACACAACCACAGAACCTCCACTTGCATCTTTGTCTTTCGTGCTGCAGTCTTTCTCTCTCTTAACTAGAACAGAAACATTGTGATATGTCAAGATCTGAACACTTTTAACACATTTAAAAGACTGCACAAACACTGCTGAATTCTAGTATGAGAGATGATAAAATGAGGGTAGGAAAAAGGTGGTCAGACACATACGGGAGTACTCACACAAAGGAAAAGAAAGACTGGAGAATTTCATTTTTATAAAACAACCCATAATGGATGAGGAAGCAGAGGATAATTTGATAATTATGAGGATGGGTGAACATTGGGCAGTGTGTTCACTGCCCAGTGTAAAATGTAAGTCAGAAAAGCTTGATGAGGTGCAGGGAGCACTTACCATGCTATCACCCTAAAGCTGCCTGAAGATTACTCATAACAGCAAGCAAATGGCAGTTAACAAAACTTACCATCAGTTACTGCAGCTGAGGGCTGTCTGTTCTTGATGCGCAGCCCTTTCTCCTCATTCACACCCAAGTCTGAGCTCTCTTGCCCTCCAGTCACACTAATACGAACTGGCGGGGCCAACGTGGCAGCCATCAAACCTAGGAGACAGTACAATAAAATTTCACTGCAGCACAGAGGTGCAGTACGAAAGCTACTGTACAATGAACACCAATAAATTTCATTTCACATTTTAATATGCTCCATACTCCATGCATTAATTAGATTTACAAAATTTAAAAACAAAATAAAAATTTAGAAAATAACTGAGAGTAAATTGGAGGGAATAGAAGAAGGGGAAGATGTAGATTGAGATGGCTGGAAGATGCAGAGAAGGATCTAAAGGAGATGAGGGTTAAGAAATGGCGTCAGAAGCCAGTCGATAGAGAAGAACGGGCATCTGTAATTAAGGGGGCCAAGGCTTTCAGAGGGTCATAGATCCAAAGAGTAAGGAGACAAGAAACATTTCAAATGAGTATGGTGTGTCAGTCTTCAGTGCAGGGATGAATAGAATAGAATAGAATAGAATAGAGCAGAATAGAATAGAAGAGTATTTGGGTTCAAGCCCTTCCTGGCCCGATGCACCTAGACCTTAAGACAGGCCCTTTGTACCCCATGCTCTGTACTAAGTTAAAGGAGCCCTGTTCCTTTAGTAAAGTTCCAGATGGCTCCTATACTTACTTTCCTAATATCCTCAGGGTCCAAAAAGAAGGAACCCACATGTGTATATCTGAGTGAGGCCAAGGACTCACACTCACACAAAATGTGGACTGAGGTTTCCTCCTCAGTACCACGTTTCCTAAAACCTCAATATAATCTGGGTCCAAAAAAGGAACCCAGATATACTACTCTTTTCCCTCGAAGAGTCACAGCAAGTGAAACCCCTCCAGGTTCCCCAACGGGGCCCCTATTGAGAGAAATACTGGCTTACAGAGCATTTTTACCTCTCACTTAATATATATCTTTTTATCTTTCCCTCAGAGTCGTCAGTAAGGGGCCCCCTCCATGTTCCCTAACAGAGTCCCCTTGGGCAGCGATACTCTGTCACCAGAGCCACTGGTCTACTTTTCATTCATTCATTCTTTCATTCATTCATGTATGTTTGCCGGAGTCCCCAAAAAGGAACCCTCTTACATTCATATGGGGAAAAACATAAGGTCACCATCCACAGAGCCCCACGCAGACGGAAGGCCCACATACAATGGGGTGCGGCCTGGTTCCCCAAGGGGGTCATTACGACACTGCTATCTCTATCCCAGTGCCATGCAGCCTTCAGCATGATACCTTCTCTTCCTTGGCTTGGGTAGACCAAAGCCTCATTAGCCAGCGTGTGTCATGGCAACCCCCATCAGGGTATACCCTCCACAAGTGTTACCGCCTCCCACGTGACCCAGGGTAGAGCAGAGTACAAATCTATGATCCTCCAAGGTACGGACGAGGGGTTGGATTTATGGTAGGTGAGCAGCAATGAAGCCAGCATGTTTTTTCCCCATCAGACTACACAGTGTCAAGTTATAGAAGGCAGTAAACTTCACAGTCACTGCCACAGGAATGTCAAATATTAAATTACCTATGGATGTGGCGGATGGTGGCTGCTGTCCAGTCCCAACCAACAGAGAGGAAGGCAGCAGCTCTCCAGACAGGAAGCTGTTGGTGTTGTTACGAAGCAGATCTGCACCTTCTCTCATCTTATCCAGTACCTCTACAGCTTCCGCCGACAGTACAGAATGGGGGTCAGTTGAGGACAGCTGAACTTTATTGGCACGAGAGGACCCATACAGTGTCTTGTTCAAAGTGGAGGAACTGGATGAGGAAGATGATACTAACTGGTTTGCTTTTGTAACTTCTACATTTGAAGTGTTGCCAGATGTTAAAATCTTGTTTCCACCACACGATGAGTTAGTTTCCTCACTGCAACTCATCTGCCGCCGGAGCTGGTTGCTAGCTGAACCTGATGTAACACATTTTTGGAAAAATTAGACAAATCATGCTTATTAATTAGGAAGCCTGAAAATAAGTTATTCAACTCCATGCAGAAAGAGTCCTTCTGCAGAAGCTAATAGCCTGTGAGCTAGTCAAGAATGTCCAAACATTTATATGACCTGAAGTTTCATTACAACGTTCACATTAGCCCAACACGTTGAAGGCTCCAGGTTAACATTACGTAATACGGAGTTCTGTTAACGGTGCAGTTGTTAGCTGCACACCCAGTGACTGAACTGAAGGACCACCTCTTGTTGGCACATGTCAAAGACTGCCTATACAATATATTCACAACAACTCTCCATATCTTGAGGTCTCCTCCTCTGCTCATACCATTACACATTATGCCACAGGGAAAAGGGACCCTTTAACATTGTCCAGAAGCCTAATGGCATTTATTTACACTTACATTATATATGCTGTCTGTTCTACTTACCTGAACTGATCCTCGTGGATTCGCCAAGTGCCAGAGTTTCTACAATGGTAGCAAGATCACTGGCTGCTGAAGACGAAATTGCCGACAAGTCAGTGTGAGGATCTCGTAATGCATGGACAACAACTGAGAGCTCGCCTGCTGGAGTAGATGAAGACTGACTCTCACCCGTAACTGCGACTATTGCTTCAGCTCGTGCAACTGACAAAACACTCTCCGCAATAGCCTCAGCAGCTTGCTACAGTGTAAAGAATACCAGCTGTGAAACTACTGTTAGCGTAACTAGGCAAAAGGAAGGAAATAACTGACTGACTTATGCATCTGAAATCCATTCAATCATACACATTACTCCTGACTTCAATATATCAATTGCTGAAAGCACTATCACTACCATTATGTATTTAAATTCGTCCGTGTCACTAGTTGCCTTCACTGCATCATGCTTACTACTTCAAGCACCCATTAACACAGAAATTAAATGCAGAAAACAAATGATTTACAGTTTATCTTGGAAGTGTTTAAGTTTATGATCGCTTGCCTTGTGTTAGATCGCTTAAAACATTTACTCTCCAACCCAAGTTCAGTCATTCATAGATGCCTGACTAGACTATCATATATATTATTGCATAAACCGAATACCACATGCCACGACAAGATAAAACACATCTTTTTCATAGCTAATTGCGAACACAGAGTTATTTTGCCTGTCAATAGACTATGCACGTAGCTGCCATTTTGCTACTCTTTAGACAGAGTTGCTTACAGTTTGCTTCCTTATAGTAAACTTCTGCAGAAAATGGCTGGGCTATGGGGTAAGCAAAATGATGAACTCCTGGGACTGGAAGCATTACCAACCATCTGAATTAATCAAATTTCTTGCTTTTCTAAGTGAGCAATCTTTGAAATCCAAACACACTGAACTACTCTGGTGGAATTAATTCAGGGCAGGAATGAGGCTCAGCAAAGGAATTTGGACTTGACACATGACAAATATATTCAGGAATGAAGAATTCCACCATGTTACCAAAATGTCAGAACTTCATCCATCTTCACAAACCACACTGTCCCCCATACCTTGGCAGCAAGGTTGTCTGCTGATGCTGCTTGCTCAGTGCTAGCAACTGAGGTTTTTGCATGGTTCTCAGTTGCATCAGGCAGGCTTGGAGTTGAGCTAGATTTGCGACTTGTAAGTACACTGGTGCCTCCACTTTTTGTTGTATCGACCATGTTTTTACTACCTTTGCCTGGAAAATAGTATGATGTCATAGCATAAACATAAATGCACGAACGTGGCAGGTTATGCAACAATCTGGGCACCAACCACAAGGCTGACCATTTCATGTCTTGTACCAGCCATGTGTGGCCCTGCAAGTACCTATCAACTTATGCAGGTGCCTGTCGAAACCCTCACAAATTCTGACTGTTACAGAAATTGCCGTATGTTTAATAATATGTAGTAACCATTGGAAATTTATCTGAATGACATTAAGAAACACTTGGAGATTATTTTTCCCATACACTTGAATTCTCAGGAGGTCTGTGCACATTAAGTACCAAACAGAAATGAACAGTTCTGAGAACATAATATATAGCTTGGCACTTCAGAAATTACATCTGTCACGTCAAAGCATAATAAATCCAAAACTTCACTCACCTCACCTCCCAGAAAACTTCTAAACTAACCCTCTCACATGTCAGATATGTAAAGACTTGGCATTAGAGATGTCCAGATGACATTTCCTCAAGCTTTTTTTTACTACTACAAATACCACTTCACTACACAAGTTGGCTTATGTGGTAACACTTCTGATTTGTATCTGGAAGACACCCAGTTCAAATCTTGGTTATGACAGCAAATGTCCTGGGTGTAATGAAAAAAAGTAACACTTGGCTGCCTGCAGCAATAATGCAATACATGACCAAGTAAATAACCGGCCATGAACTGTATGGCTATAACCATTATAATAATTATAGTAAATGACTACTTTTCAATAAGCCAAAGATTCTTGAGAAAAAGTTGGTGCCTTATTCATAAGCGTCTTGAATGAAAAGAAATCTTACCTGCTGAACTGGCGGCAGACTTTCCAGACAAAACAGATGTTCCCGAAGCCAATGGCTCTGAAGTGTTGGAAGTATCATAGCCTGCTGCCATCTTAAGATCGTATTTCCCTTCAGCTCCCATTCGGTATGAATTCGAACCTCCATGATCCCATGTCACATCTATCCAGCCTTCAAAATAAAGATGCAGAATAACAGTAAAAACCCACATCAGAACTAATGTTTGAAGAGAAATATCTGATATACATGCACATAAGTAAACAGATCAGAATTTAACTTTTCCATTTTTTTCTACTTCAGACATAATGGAGAACACCAAGGTATTACGAAATTTACCCTGTACTCTTACCAACATATAAAATAACCAGAGATGTAATGTGGTAGTTTTTGCATCCTTCAAATCCTCATTCTGGAAATTTATTTTAATTACGTGAATAAAATTTAATGTATTAATATAAGTAAAGGTAAAGCAATCCATGTACAGGCCTCAACAGGCCCTTAGGGCTCCAGGAATTTCTAGACTACTGGCACATGAAGGTGGCAAGGTTGTTAGCCCTATGCGTCAGCTGCCTTTAACCCCCAGAAGACATCTCTGGCACACATTTCTGTTAGAGACTGAGTCAACCCATGGGCCATAGTGTGGCTGGAAGGATTAAGTCAATGAAAAATCTCAGTGACCCCATTGGGAATCAAACCCATGACCTTCCGGCTTATGGCGCAGTGTCTCAACCAACTGCGCCATCATGTACCTCTACAAATGACACTACACTACTTCTTTAAGAGTTTCAGCTAACATACACTATGATACTGACAAGGTACTGTCTTTAATTTATAACAAGGTGATACTCATTTCCTTGTACCATTATGAAGTTCCCCAGTAACAGTGCCCTCTCCTGGAGGGTTACCATCCTGGTCGCGCCACTTCCAGTCTAGTCCACGCACAACACGAGCACCAACCAGCAAATGTTTCAGCACCTGTGTGCGCAGAAGTCGCCTTTGTCGTCGCAGGTTTGCCTCTGCTTCCTTCGCAGCTTTCCCTGCAGGCAGAGAACAGAACAGTGCGGAAATTTTTTGTACAGTATTCAAAGCTGTCAACACCACAAAAATAAATAACAAATTCCGTTTTTCTGCACGACACCATGGTCTGGTGACAGATAAGCTGTTTCTAATGCAGCCATCCAAGTGGGTGCCTCAAAACCTTCACATTTGCAGACATAAATTGATTCAGTTTCCAAAATGCTATATTGTGTTATGAATACTAGACAACGGACAGAGAACAATAACTGAGTAATCCCAAGAAAGATGTGAAACAGATAAACTTGAATTCTGCTAGCAAAATAAAGTCTCACCTAGATCTTCACAGACACCAGTCACTGTGCCATAAATCTCAAAGCCAGAGAGACTAAGATAGTGTGTTTGTCCAGAAGCATTCTTTCCTGTCTGCTGTAAGCGAACATGACGCCAGCCTTGAGTTTCCTCAGCTGGAGGTTCCAGTGGCCAAGAAGATGTGCTTCCTGGTTCATTTAAGGAACCATCATCTACGTGAGTGTATAGGGTTGTCCAGTTCAGGCCATCTTTTGAAACCTACAAGAACAGAGAATAAATATTCATTATTATTACTAGAGACTAAAATAACACAATTTCATAATTATGTTAATGCTGTGGACTATCTGAAGTATATAGCAAATTAAAAATCATATCCATTTTCTTTCCCCTACCTCTTCTGTATAAAGTAGTAAATGAAACAAATATTCTGTCTGTGTTTAAGTTTTGAATTATACAGTAAAAAAAAACACATTCCTCTCCTTACAGTAATACTAAAACAGCAGTGCACAAATCCCAGGCATCAGGTCACCAGAGTGACTGAATTTTTTTACAGTGGTGCCTAATATTTGTGTGTCCTCAGTGTGGAACTTACTTCATGTCACCCGTCTGGTGCAAAAAATTTTGAGGTAGCTGCTAGATTTTTGGAAAATTTGAGTACTCCTGTATTAAGATACACAAATCTATAATTTACCATTGTTTGATATGGACATAAAACTCAGTTTCTCACTCTTAAGTAAGAAAACAGATTAAAAATGCCCATGAAGAGGGTGTGAAGAGAAAATTTAGATAAGATAACAAAAGGGTGGAGACAATCACACAATAAGCAGCTTCACAATCTTTACTCTTTACCCAATATCAGGGTGGCTGTATTGCGGAATGCCAGAAGTTGGGGAACATAGCACAAATGGACTGATTAGAAATACTTTCAAAATTTTAGTCGAAAAATGTGATGGGAAGACAGAACTTCGGAGACATACACATTTACAGGAAGATAATATTAAAACTGACCTTCAAAATAAAAAATGTGAAGGACATTGATTTAATTCACTATATGTGGGACAGTCTACACCAGATTCTTGTAAAGACAGTAATGAACTTTCAGACTGTATACACAGTGGGTAATTTGATTATTACAGTGGTGTCACAGACAGCTATAAGCATGTGCTTTGATGCAATTATCACTCCAGGACATTTACCTGGAAAAGCCAGTTCCGCAGAGCTGAACGTCCATAGCCCCGGGCATGCCTTAGTGTGTATGAACTAGGTAACACCCACAGCCCTAGATCAATGGCAAACCATGCTCGTTTGTCATCATTAGTATGACAATTGAGTGCAGATGAATCACGGCTTAAGATGTCCTCCAGGCGCCCGTAAGGCAAGTTTCGACCATCAGACGATGTTACCATCACCAGCCCATACTGTCCTGGATTCACCCATTCAGGTGAAGTCCTAAAATAACATTACATCATACTAAAATGTGAATGTTCATAACACAGAATAGCCTTCATTATACTGAAATACCCACTGAATAAAGTATGCTAAGGTGACTTAAAATTACTTGTACTGCACTGTACTTGCTACCGTAATGGTGACGTTCACAACTTGCCCTTTTAACCTAAAATCACTCTTCAGCAGAATGAGGCACCAGCCAACACATGGTAATGATAAACATATTTGTGCCCTGAACAGGTCATGACACAACTATTTGTCATGAAAAATTTTAAATTTTCCCTTCATCTCCTACAGATTGCACAACAAATTTATTGTAACTTAACACTACAAACACCTCTCTGAAATGTTTGTGATACAGTAGCAGTGACGTAAGCAGCAAATTTAACATGATATATTTTTAATGTTGTGAAAACACCTCATTTATGGGGTCACTGCATAACACAAATATCTGACAGTGAAAGGCTGCAGCTTTACACTCATGTAACACAAAGCCAAAACTGTGGTTCTGTATAGATTACTCTTTAGGCTCTTTCATAAAATAGAGGAATTAAATTGTGAGTGGTGCACTTACTTTCCATTTGTCCCTATCCAATAAATTATTCCATTTTCATCAAAATCATGTTGATGCCTAAAAGTTAATTTCTGCCCTTCCTTCAACTTGCGTACGAAGGCAAACGTCGAGCGTTCATAGTCATACCACTGTTTTGCTACCATCTTTAACAAATAGCGTTCCAATTGCATGACGGTGCTCAGGGGCTCCATTTTGAGACTGCGACCTGTGCGGTCAATCAACGAACTGTCACCTACAGCCTTTTCCAGCCTGAACCTTAACCGTCGAGTCAGGATCTGCAAGAGAACAGAAATGACCTGTTCATTCTATTTAGCACCACAACAAATTTCGCATGATATATACAGCACAATATTATTCCACACCTATTATTGCAACATCAGGTAAAATGGAAAAATTCCATATTTCCCACTTTTCTAGCTACTGTTCTATGAATAACCCTTCCACTTTCATCAACTTTTAAACATTACAGCTATTGAAAAAACACCTGGAAATCAAATATGCATGCTGTGTAACTATGTTCAGCAGAGTTGGGGAGTGCAACTCTGACTGAAGCATGGGTAACTCTCACTTCCACTTACTGCTGCCATCTTCACACCTTGTTCTTCAATGTACCCAAACCAAGCTGTTTTGCCATAACATTTTCTGTTATAGGAATGGTTCTTAAACTCTACTGCAGATGGCACCCTCTTTCAATTTTCAAAATATGTTCTTGAACTCATAACAAAAATCTTCAAGAAGGTAATATTTCCTGACAAATATATAGCATAACTACAACATTAAAGTAAATTAAATATTTATTGTAATTTCACAGGAAAATTAAAAAAAAAAATGGTATGTCTCAGACTCCCAGAAAGGGTATCTTGCACCACAGGTTAAGAACCAATGCCCTAGAAGAATGTTCTCCTGCTATAATGCAGAGCAGCTACAGTTAAATGTTTCTGCATGAAAACAGTTAATGTATGCCTGATGCAAGACTGGATGGGGACTGAACTATAAAATGCCATGGCATTTAACCAACCTGAATTTTCATAGCTTATAATGACTAACACAAACCTATATTGACTTCTACTGCCCAGGAATGGGGGATTTTTGATCCCCTACACTGTTGGCAGCTGTTAAATGGAATTCTTCACAGACAACAGGAAAAACATTGCTGTTTGCATATGCAGGCATGGGCACTTAAAAATTCAAAATAACTCTGGGTTGTTAGCAGCTACACTGGGACTTAAGCGACCAGATAATAAGAGTTAATGCAGCATGTGGTAACAATAAACTGCGAGGGAACGAGGGAGTTTAATCTCCTGGTACTATGTGGGTGGCATACATATTTCAACGTCTGTAATGGGCTGAACTGGCCTACTCATGTGCCACTGCAATTAATGCAAGACACTGCTGACACAATTTAATATGCATTTCTGACGTGATTAAATCCTTAGACTACATTATCATTTTGTAATGATCTACAGGATGAAACAACAACAACAATAATAATAATAAAGACATTTAGGCAACAGCAGTGGAAAACTGGGCAGAAAAACGGGAGGAGCAGGAGGAGACAGAAGAATTCTTTGTCTGATAACTCAACACAGTGGAAATGTTAATGACAGCAGAAAACATTTGACATCAGAAGGATTTTAAAACTGCAGTATCTTTCATGCAAAATAACATGGCACAGCAGTCAGCAACTTCGGTTTTAGGTATGCATGAAGAATAATTCTAATAACAATGTCTTGTGTTTGTGAGATATAAAGTTCTAAGAGAGGGGTTGCTGGAGATTCAAGTGTTCTGAGATGCGATGCTGTGTTGTCACAGTGTCACACCTCAGGAGACTTGTTTTGTATTTACCGTCCGTCAGACCTAACACAATCTTCTTCCTACATGCATACTACATTTGTGACGTATGTGGGAAACAACCCTAGACATTCATTTTATGTATTTTGGCAACAAGGATACTTCCTATATTTTTAAGACATGCTGCAAAATCTATTGTTTATTTTCCACAAAATTATATTTATTTCACAATATTTCTTTTTATCCAATAATAACATTCACATCTTACATAAACCACACACTAAAATTTAAGTACATACTGCATGGAATAAAGGATAATGTGCTCAGGGTCACCCCATGTTTCATACTTGAGGCAGCAGAACACCACTATAACCCTTCTGCCCCTCTCTCAACCCACTTACTATAACTCACCTTGCACGTCTTAATCTCAGAGAATCTGTGTTCTAAGTAGCAAAACAGTAATTTCATAAATAACTGTACACCATAAAATATTTTTTGTATTATATAACCAGATTATGAAAGTTTACAGATGTTTGGGTGTATGGATGCGCTGCTGAAAATCTACATACTATTAGTCTCAGTGTAACTTAAACACAAATTATCACATCCTGGGTAGAAAACAGACTACTTGTTTACATTAGGTCTGCAAACTTGCACAGTTTCAAATCCTTCCCCCCTTAAATATTCTTACTCTTCCCAGTTGGCTAACCATTAAATTTCACTACTCCCTAATAGAATCAACAGGCAAAATTTTAAATACTTCGTTTCTATTGGCTTACCTACATAACACTGATCCCGTATCATAAGTGACAAAATCTCGTGTCTTGCTGGTCTTCTCTGTCTACCTCTCTAACCCTCTAAGCTGCTATACAAATCCGTTACAATCGCCTTTCCACCCAAAATAAAAATTACTAATTTTAAACAAATCTGTCCTATCTATCAAATGTATAATTTTAACATTTCACAAAACTTAAACTAAATATAATGGTTAAAACACCATACCAATATCAACACATGTTACACAAATCAATTTTCCCCCATTGCATTACCTGCAGGCCATAACCAGAGCCTGGGGTGTCATACAGGTACACTGGAAGTTTCTCGATTGATTCCAGGACAGAGACCAGCTTGTGCACCAGAATGGTTGCAGAGTTGACGCTGTCACCATCACCATCTCTGTTCTGCACTAAGCAAGGCTCAATATTAGTTACTAAATGACATTTCCCATTTTCTCATTTTTGTTATAATCATAGACTCTGATCCATCATTATGTACAATATCAGAACACATATGGGCCTCACCTGGCAGTTCACTACAGAGTGGGTGTCACAATTTTTATATTACACCTGATGATGAATCACAGCCAGTTCCCAAAATGCTGTCACATTTTACCAAAAATGAGAAAAATGAAAAACTTGAATATATGTCACCTTGTGCATGTAGCACTGTCATATGTCATATCTCATCTATCTCAAAACATGCAACATAAGGCCAGACAGCCACCAACACAGCATTCATCCAGAAATGTTATGAAGAGGTTATGGCCAGAATGCATTAACAACAGAAGTATCCATGTACTGGCACAAGGAAGACTGAACAGTAATCCCAGACAGCCCTGACTGAATGGGAAACGTATTCATATTCAAACCTCAAATTGGTCTTCCCCACTGATGTTATTCAATGGGAAGTTTGTAATAACTTCTTTACCAATGCACATGCTAAATGTTTCGTTCACCTTATTTTTTCCTGCTTAAAATTCTTATCATATATTCAGATAAATACAGTATAACAACACAACAAGGAACAGCACAAATGTATGTCACTCTGCACTGCTGACATGGTAAAATACTAAGGTAAAAATATGGCACTGTGACTATAAACAAGAAATGCATACACGATCACAGTGGGAAAACATACAAGAAAGTCACATTAGTAGTAGTAGTAGTAGTAGTAGTAGGAGTGTGGTAAAATTGAGTCCCTTGATACTGCAGCCTGGTATGGCAGAGTCCCCTGTTACAGGAGCCTGTCATGGCAATGGGGTGAGACTGGGTCCCTTGAAACTGTGGCCTCAATACTACACCTTTCCTGCATAACAGATTTATATGGAGCACTGCTGAACAGTTGGGAGTAGAAAACTAAGGTACTTGAAGAAATTGCCACTTTTTCAACCACTAAACCCATAATGACTATTCAGGCACTGTTCGTAACTGTGTCACAATGTTCTGAAGCTGAAAACCAAATGCTTTGGCTATGGCACTGTCTTCAGGTAATGGTAAAGTGATCCTGCTACAGGCCTGGTATGGCCCGGAGTGTGGGTAGAGGTATAGCTCTACTCTTCCATGACCGCAGCACTAGAAGGTGGTGAGTCACTGCCTTTAGGAGTATAGTGCAAAACAGAGGGCAAACGGAGGACAGAGTGGACCGAACTGGCTCAGAATAATGACCAATAACAGATCGTGCAGAGAAAACTTTAAGCTCTGTTACCACAGAATGTGGCTCTTCACCTTGAAGCAGCTTTTGAAGACCCGAACTCGTTGTTTTTGCAGCTTGGTACTCTTGTTGCTGTGCAGACCCTCATCCCAACAACTTGTTGACAGCAGAGACAGCAATGCCTGCACCAGTCCACTACTATGCAGTTCATATGCAGATACTACCCCCTCCTCTTGAAGCAGCTGTGTCAGCTCTTCAAGCGCTACTTGCAGGATTTCACGCCACACCGTAAAACACTCTCGGTTGTTCATGTGCTAAAAAATTCAGAGTGCAGAAATGTTAAGAGTTTAAACATTCCAAACTTAAAAGAACTATTTAAGTGTAAGTGTTTCTGATGACAGTACCTCTCAACAGACATTATATTATTGTGGACACTTTCCACTGTCTTCATCAAACACAATGTACTGGAACTGGATCTTTTAAGTATTTAGGTACAAGGAATCCCATTTAATTGAGCCCTTTACAAAGAGTAAATTTCAAGCACTGGACACAACAAGAAGTCCTAACCAGAGTATAAATAGGCTACTATTAATGTCAAATATCATCACTTATACTGATGGGGGGGGGGGAATGTAAATAAAAATACACACAAAATTATTACTGTCAAAATAAAATAATCTTCAGGTAAGAAATTATGTATTTCTTGCCGTAGGTAGGGCTATTTCTGCATCATCCATACAGACACAGATATATGCGGGGGGGAGACCTAATTGACGTTGGCGCTCTGTGGGATCTCTTTAACCACCACACTGACCAATCCTAGCACCATACAAACTAAAGATTAAATATAAGTGTGGTAGGTTTTCTTTAGCCTTTATCACCCGCTGCAAGAGAATTTTAGACCTCCTAGTACTGTGGTGCTTACAGTTATATTTTTACCTCAAGGGTACTGGCATCAGATTGCAGAAATGCAATGCCTGGTGTGTGTCTACCACGACAATAATACAATGCATGCCTTATAAAGCTAAGAACCTTCTTATAAACAAAATTCTGAGTCTGCTCTACTGCTGTCATGTACATTAGTAAGTAGACACAAAGAGAATACTGTATGCCTCAGCTGGTATTACAATGTCAAAGTTATTCATGTACAACACATTTAACCTTTTGGCGCTGGAATTATTTTTTTAATTTTAGCACATCCTGTACATAAAATGTGAATAATACAGGAACCAAATGCGTTAGAATTATGAAACAAACGGCATTTTGAAGAGAAAAAAGCGGAGAGTATATATCATGTTTAAAATATTCAGTATCTATATTTGTTGAATAAATATATAAAATGCAACTTTGGAGGTTAGCGGTGCGGTACGACCACTATAGTTGACATTAGGCGTCAAAAGGTTAATAAACTTTCCTGTTTCTGTTCCCCCTTGAAATTTCAATAGTCTTTACAATAGTTTGAAAACAACATTTCCACCCTAGCAGTGTATTCCTTAATTGAGGGTAGACAATTACCAACACAAAAGTCATGTAAATGTGTATTCTCTTACCTGCTTCTGACAGGCTCGTTCAATCTGAGCCACAATGTTGCCAAGTTTGGCCACAACTCCCCGAGGCTGAGCTTGTGCAGCTTTGAAATACTTTTCATAAATTTCTTGTGCCTGAACTTTCACCTACAACAGAAATGTTGGTATCATTCTACACTGGAGAAACAAAGAAGACTTCATACGCTATGCACAAATGACACCGTGCTAACCTTCTGTTTCATAGCTTCTATTTTTGAACGAAGACGCTTCCCTCGTTTACCAGTCCATCCTGCTGCAAACTCAGGTCCCAGAGAGGTCTCGGCAGTGAAGGAGTGTTTGGTACCACGATTTGATTCAAAGATGAATCCTGGGAGATCCTCGCGTAAAATTGTTGCTTGCTACAGAAAAAAAAAAAAAAAAAGTATGAACCAAGAATGCTATTACTCTCAGGCAATTAAGAACAAGATAAAACACTACACTTTTAAAATCTTCATAAAACCCTCCTTCATGAACACAAAATCCTGGTGTCCTGTAGAAGACAGGAGGTGAAGAACAGCTGATCAAAGCAATCTCAGCAACTAAAATATAATTACAGCCACAATAATGACTATCTGCCATGCCACTTCTCACTTCATCTTTGTGTCAGGTGATATGATTCCTCCACAACAATGTGTCAACAATATATCACAAGACTGTAATACTGACCATTCAACCCTGCTTACTCCTTTATCAAAGTACTTCACTGTAAAAAGAAGAGAGACACAAGTGAAAAGAGCAAAAGAGGACTACTGATGATCAATTTAATGCAAGGAATGTATTGAGTGTATGTACTGGTTGAGAGAAGTAGCAAAGCAATCACTACTTCACAGAGAACAGCAATGTTTGATATAGTAAAGTGATTATTATTATTATTAGAAACTAAGGATACCATTTGCTGGAGGGACAGATTACGGCCAACAATCACACTGAAGTACTCGCAATGGATAGAAGATTTGAACACGATAAATCTGTAGTGTACTCTGAGAGTGTAACCATTATGTCAACATGACGGAAAGACACAGACAAAAACAGACAACAAAAGGAAAAAAGTCAAAAGAAACAAGTAGAAAAGAAACAAAAAAGCAGGAGAAGAAAAAAGAGGAAAGAACCACAGAAAAGTAATAACAGTGAGGAATCAAGAATGAAGGTGCACTAGCATTTCAGAGGTAGCAGACTCCTCTAAAACACCAGAGACTAATTACCAATCAACATGGTGTCACAACCCAGAGGACTTGGGTGTTCATGAATACTACTCTGTGAGAACCGCCACCTACCAAGAAGATGCACATACATGTGTGACTTACTGAACTCCCAACTTGCATGCACAATAGACCGTGGAGTACTGCAACTACCTGCTGTCCATCAGAATTGTGAATGTGCAGCTCTCCTTCCTTGCGACTTGCTAATGCCCAGTTTCCCACAACCAGTCTAGTTTGTCCAGGACGAGAAAGAACTGGCTGACTAGGAGTGTTGGGCTTCACTTGTGCCCGAGCTCGCTGGAGTTTCTCCAGGAACTCTCCTCGATTTTCTGTAACATAAATTTCAGCAAAGCTTGAAATGACTCTTAAATCTACTTCAAATCACAGTGAAGCTTCAACTACTTGACAAGTTTGACTAGCTTCATATGTTAAATCCTGAGTATAAAGAAATTTTAAGGAAAGAAGTAAAATGCTGTAAACCAAATATACTTATCGGAGACCTAAGTTTTTCCCATTGGTGCCGATAAAGATTTGAGTCTTTTGAGATGGCATTCACAGTCCAATCTACATACATGCGTACGTATCTACGTACATTCCATGCATCCTTAAGTGTGTCATAAATACAGTATGATGTGGAACAAGTCACAAGCAAACATACGCAAATTTACAGTGTAAAATAGTATGAACATTTTACAAAAATATTATAAATCATTTCTAAACACAAAAAATTCACTTGCACAGTAAAAGGATTGTGTGTATGTGTGCGTAGGTATTTTCTTAGGGCTGCTGCTTTAAATTTTGCCTTGTCATTCTTGATGATTGTCACACTGGGTGGAACTGTTGAAAATTATTATTCCAGCACAGAATGTACTTTTTTGAAAACAAGACAGGTTGGCATTTGGTCTATGAAGATGATGATGCTTATTCCTTGTATTAATGTTGTGTATAGATGAATTTGTTTTTAAAACTGCCTGATTACTGATAATGCAGCTCATTAATTAAAGAATATACTGACATGAACCAGGCAGAATCTCTGGTTGTTTAAACAGACTTATACATGAGGTTCTGGGTTGTGCACCGACCATAATTCTGATGATCTTATTTTGTAAAGTGAAAGTCTTCCCACTATTGGAAGAGTTACCACAATAAATTAATCCATATTTTATAACAGAAGGAAAGTGTGCATAGTAAATTTAGTTGAGAGTGCTAATGTTAGACATGGACCATTGACCTAACAAAATAACATGCTGCACTTAACTTTGGAATTATTAGCTCAGTATGGTTCTTCCAATTTATGTGGTTATCAATTTGTAAACCAAGAAGTTCTGTATTCACTCTTTCTTCTACATACTTTTTTCTTTACAACCAACATGTAATGCAGAATGTGATGAATTCTTTGTTACAAATTTCATTACATTTGTTTTACCTGAACTGAGAACTAAATTGTTAGCAGCAAACCATTTAATAATATGAGAGAGAACTAAATTTAACACTGAACAGAAATCTTCGAAATTTCTGCTTGAAATTAAGACACTAGTATCATCAGCAAATAATATTGGTTCTGATACAGCATTTATTCTCAGGGGAAGGTCATTTATATATATTATGAACAACAGAGGCCCTAGAATTAGTCCTTAGGGAACTACATGTTTCAATGCACCCCAGGCAGAAAAAAAAATTTTGAGCTGCATTAGGTGATTTTATCTCAAACTTGTCTTCTGTTAGTTAAACAGGACCTGTAGCAATCCTCAGATACTCCTCAAATTCTATAGAAATGCAATTTATCTAACAAAATTTCATGATTTATGCAATCAAAAGTCTTTTGCCAAATCACAAAAAATTCCTCTATATACCAGTAAACACAGGGTAACATCCCAGAAGACTTAATATCTTCAAAACACAGGGTGGTGCAAAAGTCACTTGACATTTGATGTTAACATGTTGCATCTAGAGTCAGGTGACTTTTGTACCATGCTATACCCATGTTTTTTTCCAAACTGAATAATATGTAGTTATGAATGTAACCGTCTGCAGTTGCACACATGCTTCATTTATTTCAGTGTCCAGTATTGCCACATATTATTGTTCACTGTTGTCAAATGAATAATATAAGTTAAAAAGCAAAGAGAAACACTAATGATGATTCAAGCCTTCTGGGGTGTCATGGGTTGACATGGCATAACAAACCACAACATTTGAATCTTCATCAACACTGAACCTCATAATATTACATGAAGCATTAATGTCTCAGTTCAGATGTGAAAACTACAATTGTACAAATTCTATGTGTCACCACCCCCATGGCTCCTAGTTTCAGCACCCATGCAATGCTCTGAAATGCTTCCTGAATTTCAAAGCTTTGAGCAGATCAGAGCAGCTACGATGGTGTTTTACAAGAGAGTATGATGGAAATAGACTTTATTTGCTCGCTGCAGTTCATTTTCAACACTCTTTGTAGAAAACAAACGAAAATTATGAAAGAACAGTGACCAAATATACTTTTAACATGTGACAATCAAAATTGAAAACAATTCTCAAAAGTAAAGTAAAAAATCCGTCTTAGTTTTAGAAATTACATTGTATTAATGTGAGAGACACATGGTTACCCATTGGGCTTTTTGGAACAGGTGTCTTGAACTGTTCTGTAAGGGTGAAGAGTGCTTAGGAAATGGTAAGCGACTGTGTGTGACATACGAATAGCACTGGCAGCACTGTTGCAGAAATACATAACTTGGACAGAATACATATACAGTCATGTGCCTCATGATGACGTTTCAGTCAATGACAGACTGCATATATGACAATGGTCCCTTAAGATTATAATATATTATTACAATACTTGCCACTGTGTTAAACAACTGCCTACAGTGTTCAGCACAGTAACATGTTGTATTGATTTGTAGCCTAGGAGCAATGAGCTATACCATATAGCCTAGGTGTGTAGTACGCTAACTATCTAGGTTTGTGTAAGTACACTCTATGACGTTCACACAACGATGAAATTGCCTAATGACACATTTCTCAGGATGTATCCCTGTCATTAAGCGACGCATGACTGTATATATATATATATGTTGAATCAGCTGAAGATGACATGACTCTTATGATGACATGTGCTACCTATGTAGCAGCAGTGTATATTAGGACATCTAGGTACACTGCACAACCACACTATAACACAACATACTTCACTCACACACATGTTGTGGAGCAACTCTGCCAGCATGAGTGTTGATCACGATAATACAACCACATCTAAATATTCTTAATAAAAAGTAAAAATAATTAATGCCATTTTGTATACATGATTGTGAAGCTCATACAAATGTTAGGAGATTTCATAACCATGCAAATTGTTTCATTTAACACTATCTTGTCCTGGAGAATGTATCACCAAGTAGTTTTTGTTTCATGCCCTCTGGCAGTACACTTAAAAGTAAGGGGGCTCAGCATCACAGGGCAGACATCTTAACTGAATTAACATTATATAAAAAGAAGTAACTTTCAGAGCTCCTTTCTTTCATTGTCAGCAGGGCATGAAAGATTACGCCAACACACTTGCAAAACTAACAATTCTTTCACCACCCCAAAGACTCTATAACAGAAAGTACCTTAACATCATTAACACTGTTGTTCTGCAGCAGGCACCTGTGAACACAGTCTTCAACCTTTCATCTCCTCAGACTCGAGGATTTCTTGACCGCTGCTCGGCTGATCAAGAAATTTCCTACTCTCATGCCACCTGACAGTTTATTACAGTGTTGCACAAAAACCACATTTATTTGCATTTCTGTTGTCATCCTTGTCACTGCTGCCCCTCAACTTATATCTATTCAGCCAAAAAGGAATACAAAAATATGTACTTGACTACACTACTGGGACTTCAACGTAAGTAGCTACATGCATAAAAACAATACAAACACAATGTCAAAACTCAATAATCACCCTATGTTTTAAAAGTTATATATACTTTGCTTCCTCATATGGGACTCTGTGGACTTATGACGATGTGCGTATGCATTTAAACTGCTTTTACTGTTCACAGTACGGCGACTCTATGCTTCACATACAGTGAACTATCTGTGGTCTAGAATTTTGGGATCTATAGGCTTAGATCTGATGGATAATGACTTGATCAAGTTGGCTCTGGCAAGACAGTGTGAACTCTACACAGAAGATTCTGGTACAGCACCACAAAGGGCCCATACTTGTCTGAACGCTTGGGATGACCAGAAGGCTGTCCACCTCCAAGCATGACTACAACACAATGAATGGCTGTTAACAGTTTTCAACAAATTCAGTGAAGTTCAGAAATAAGCCAAAACTCAGAACAAAAATTTGCAAGTTTCAACCATACGTTCTTCAGAGTTTAAAAAATTTTGCATGTTACAAACAATAAAAAGAAAGTGACCTCATTTAAGTGTTTCTGAACCAAAAAGTCACATACATATAAATAATATCTCTAACGAAGCTCAGGCACGAATAAGCAGTATCAACATACATACTGCCAATGTCCCTCACACTAGCACAAAGCAAATAAAAAAAACACAAGCTAACTACAAACATAACCAACAAAATTAACCCTTTCAGGTCCTCTAGTGCACTCCAACATATGGAGAAATAAAATTCCACACTTACATTGCATCATGTTACCACATTTATTGGTGTATAAGATGCATCATGATTTCAAACCTAAGCATTTCAGATAAATATTTCAATGAATATTTAATATTTTCAACATTACTTCATCTCAGACATGACACTATGGTGTAGCGTAGCCCATGGAGACAGAGGCAGCAGGTTTCTCTGCGACTGTTACCTACTAGACTACACTGTGTCACACCCCTCAAGATAGCGATCTTCACAGGCACTGCCACCAAAACCTCAAACCTCATAAGGTATTTTACTTAAAATTCATCCATATTAAAATGAGAACAGACAAAACATTTCTGGCAATACTACTATAAATAAACTGCAACTGCTCTATTGATAGTTACCTAATAATTATACACTAATCTTTTCCCCTCTCTTATGTGCAAATCATTACTTCTCATGGCACACTACATGGGCTTATATCATAATTCCTCACTCTTTGACCAATCAAGTGTCAGGTCAAAAAGAAAATTCCTAACTTTGAGAATGTGTGAATGTGCTATCAGGTCGGGCCTATACAAGAGTACAGAGCAATAGGGAATGGTGACTAGCTGGGGGAAGGTGATAATGTGCTGCCTGGTCAGGGCTATCTCAAAGTGATAGGCAGGTGAGTTACGGCACAGCGACAGACGGGTGAGTTATGGCACAGAGAGAAGCAGGTGAGTTATGGCACAGTGAGAGGCGGGTGAGTTATGGCACAGGGATAGATGGGCGAGTTATGGCACAGGGATATACAAGTGAGTTATGGCACAGCGATAGGTGGGTGAGTTATGGCACAGACATGGGAAATACGTACAAAAAAAATACTTTTAGACCAACTGCACTTTATGACGTCACAAAAGTTTTGTGTAAATGACACAGGGTAAATTGGGGTGGAAGGGCTATCAGGTTTATTATTATTATTATTACAAAAATAGTCCTCATTGTTTGCCATGTATTTATACAAACGACATCCAAGAGGTCTCTCAAATGGTTTGGTTTGACATTTTAGAGAGCACTTTCCAATCAATGAAAAACTGAATTCAACAGTTTTGAAATGTATGGGATATGAAATTTCACCCTTATAAGCATTATAGAACATGACCATAAAATTCATAGTAAGCACTATAAGTTCACCTTTCCTTTAAACACAAAATGCACAACAACATCAAATGTAAACATAACTACTTTCAATTAGGAAACTAAAATGACATATTCTATTGCACCAGTAATGCAGGAGAATGACTGGTAGCACAGTTGGTATTTCAAATTGTGCCATGTATATCCTTATTTAATGTGTAAAATTTTTTAAGTTTAGCTTCTGCATGTGTATTATTATTATTATTATTATTGTTGTTGTTGTTGCCTTCGTTGTTGTCATTGCTGGTGATGGTTGCAAAAAATGTATGCTGTTACAAAATGCAAACCAATGGGAAAATCAGGTCTATGCTACACAATTTCATGATATGCACACATTTTTACAGCATGTCCCTTTGTAACATTGGGTATGATGCATATAAACAGCGGATCCGGTAGGATACTACATGCACAAATACATGGACCTCAAAGGGTTAACAGATACCAACCAAAATAAACAAACAAACAAAAAATTGCAAAAACTAGGAAGAGGATGAAACACACATGTGGTGTACTTACCACACACACACACACTACAGTTTAGCGCTTTACTCCAATTAGATCTCCATAACCAATTCTAGTAAGCATATGTTTCAATTTAGCTCTAGCAGAATTTTTTGGTACTAGCTTCAAAATTTCTCTTACCTTCTGTGGTAAGTGATTCAGTATTTCTTCCTTTTCCTATTAAAAAAAGGGGGCAATGTGTCAATATTTATTCACAGGTCAGTGCTAGGAATGCAAAACACAGCAACACAAATTAAACACTCCATAACAATAATAAGGATCTGGGAACACGTTTGGTCCTGGCAATAGTAATGTTAAGGCCGTTCCACATAGTTTCTCTTTGTAATCCCGACAGCTACATCCATATCACATGTTACAATAAACTAATCAGCACTGGCATTCAACAGTCTGAGCCTTCAGGACAGAGAAAAGCATGAGTAATTCATACAAAAAAAAATTAATTGCATATGTGACATAAGAAGTTCTGCAAGATTACAGACAGAAACAGTGGGACCATGAATATTTTCATGAAACAATCGAATTCAATTAATCTACTAACCTGCGGAAAGCTACAATTAAATGCATTAACACCAGCAGAAGAACAGAACATGAAATCTGAATGCAACACTAACTTTTAGAAACCTCTAAATGTTAATACTGTGATGTACGAGACAAACTTGACTATGGCAGTCACAGCACAGAAGTTAATGACAGTATGATATAATACGGGTTACAGAATCACGTGGTGAATATGAAGAATAAATATATACAAAAGTTTAAATGGAATCTATGATCACAGTTTAAATCAGCAATGTTATTTGGATCTGAAGATTAAATGCTTTTATGGAGGTGAAACAAGAGCAGAACAAAAACAGGACAGGAAAATGTTGTTATAAAAGTGCAACAAGAGCAGAACAAAAACAGGACAGGAAAATGTTGTTATAAAAGTGCAACAAGAGCAGAACAAAAACAGGACAGGACAATGTTGTTATAAAAGTGCAACAACAGCAGAACAAAAACAGGACAGGACAATGTTGTTATAAAAGTGCAACAAGAGCAGAACAAAAACAAGAAAAATGACAATGTTTCTATAAAAGTGCAACAAGAGTAAAACAAAAGCAGGAATTTTTAAAGCAGGAAAGGACAAAAAATTCCATCATCCTAAAATGATCTATGAATACCAATCCCAACGACCAACCGAAGGTAAGTCTTTTTTAAATATTTCTTCCATAGTTAGCTCTGTATCGTTTCTTACACTTCTAGTTAAGCAATATCAGCATACAATAATTTTCACAGAAAGCTGGCAGCAGGAATAATAAACAACAAAAACAAAAATGCACGTTAATTTAGATACAAACAGTACAAACCAGAAATTAAAAGAGAACAGGTTGTTTCACCTCTCTCTTTAGTTGTGTCAGTTGGGTCACATAGTGTCTCTCGGTACTGTGGCTGCAATGTACCAGCCTCTGACAAGATGAGAATAGGGCAATGGTTGAATAAAAACACTCTAAGGGGAAAACTAATGTGCTCACAGAACAGCCCACTCTAGTGCTACACTGCTCCCCCTCCCACCCAACAAATCGAACATGGACTATTCTAGGGCTGTACTCCTAGATCTCCACTGTCATTTCACCTTTCTGGGCATTATGATAACAACAGTGCGAGTTTGTACATATAAACAAGAGTACTTCGCAAAATAACATTCCACTCAGCACTATCAGAATAATTAAAGAAGAGCAATGCATCTCAATGAATTTGATTACACCATATGATAAGGTAGATTAAAAAAATTTACATACACTAGTACTGTTGATTCTGATAGGCCGACACAAAGATGCTCAAACATCAATGTTATTGAGTTGGCAATACTGCTGCACCTAATAAGGGGAAAGCACCCTGGCCATTCTGTCAAGAATTGCTTCATTTAAAATGTTACATGGAAATGCAAAATTATTTGGCCATGACAGTAAGACCGGTCTTTGGGATGCATCACTAAGTAGTTTGGTAGACAGACACCAATATTTCAGAGAAACTTGCAGCTTCCAGCTTCCAGCATCAGGATAGATGTGAGAAAGGTAAAAAAGCAGAGCTAAGCTGTTCTGTACACACGATAAAGGCACACAGGGTGAGTACAGGTAGAGCTCCATTCAATGCTAAGCTCAGCTTCACGCCCTGGCCATCATACCCCCAGGGAGAAAAACCCCCCAGTATCATTTGAATAGGAGGTTGGGTGGGCCTCAGAGTGAGTCTGGATGTTCTGCAGATGAGAAAACTTTCCTGTACCTCATGGGCATCAGAACAGAGGTGACAAATCTACATGGCATCATATCCCAAGATACTGTATTTTTCACATTCACTGCCTTGAAAACCTCAAATGTTCTAATTCTAAAGTAGTACAATTACGACTAACATCTTGGAGATAAAATAAGTACCAAAATTAACACACAAGCAAACATGGTAATCACAAAATGTTAGTTCATCACAGCCCTGATAATTCCAGGTCACAATGCTGTAGAACTATGATTTATTCAGACACTCACCAGAACTATCCGTCCCACCCTCAGGACTTCCACTGGAGTACATGGTAGCAAGTTTTCCATCCAGGATGAACCTAAACCATCCATTACTACCATTTGACAGCTCAAGGGCTGCTGCATCAGACCAGATGTATAGGCAGTCACGGCCACGGCATATGCACCAGTCCCGCCAATGGTATGCTTTCCCAGGCAACATCTCCTTGGCATCATCCAACAGTGGTTCCTGTTCGCTCTCCTCCTTCACACACAAATGTCACATGACTGAATTAAAGTCTACCAACCTTTTCTCACAAACTCTCCTTATGATCCCCCACTACCCCATCACTCCACTTTCCACCATGAATCACTCATTAGATTTTCATGATAAGGATATAAACTTGATGCTATTATAAGTAACTTCACATTTTTAAACATCCCACAACATTTCAATACACTTAATAAACAAAGCATGTCAGATTCTATACACCTTTACCATTCAGTGTCACTCTCTCCATCTTCACAGTCAGCACCTTCATCTTCCTCACACTAACATCCCATCCTCTTCAATGCTATTCAACAATGTATCATCAGTCTCATCCATACAGCACTTCATAAAACCCTTCACATCCACTTCTGGTAAGATGCACTGCCATGCCATTATGATCCACACTGACTAAATAATACATATATATTTTTTGTACTTGAACCCATGAAGAAGATTCACAATTTTTTCCACAGATGGTGTCAGTGGTGTTAATAATTTTAAATGTGGGTGTTCTGGGTTTCTGTGTTGTCTGTGGTCGGGTCAGTCTGAGTGCGTGGCCATTTTTATAACTTTTAATTTGTGGATTGGTCCAGGTTTTATTTTTGAGTCTTTTAAGCACAATAAGGGGTCCACAATGTTAAGACCTTTTTTTCTACACTTCGTGATGCAGGCCTTGGTTTTGCTCTGCATCATCTGGTTTTGAGTCATCCGGTTCGGCGAGGTCTGGTTCGGAGCTTCATATAGAATCTAAGACGAACTCACATATTGAAGCAACAATTTGAAGGAAAAAGCCTTGTCTTGCATTCGAGTAAATGTACTGTAATAAATCTTGTAAAAATATACAAATTTTTTAAGGCCACTTTTCCTTTAAAATGTAAAACAATAACATGGTGCCCACACAAACATGTTCTTACCAACATACCTCCACATGTCTGTCAGCCAACAAACACAAACAAGGCCAACAGTGAAATAATATAAAGAGGATTTAACAGACTGAACATAAACAGAATCTGCATTTAAGCAGCAAGACCACAAGGTAAAATAAAATAACAATGAATATAGTGACATGTCTGCAGGACTATGCAATAACAAAGCAAACTATGTCAGTTATCACTCAGTACTCAAAATTCCATGGTTTACAGAAACTGTCCACAGCAGTAGCGCATACAACTGACAGTACACTAATCACTATGGAAGCCATCCCATTGTGTTTACTATTAAACAAACCATATTTGTTCAGTCCAACACACTACAGGTTTATTTAAGCAATTTAAGTTGCCCTCACATGTATGCTACACGTTTTGGCCTGTACTTAGGCTATCTTCAGGCATGTCAACACAGGAAGATACAACACAAATCCATGGGGCCATTTCTTACATTCATTGTTTTTGTAGTGTTAAAATACCACACAAAATATATGTAGTAGCTTCAAAAATGCCCAGAATTTGCTGGTATAATTTACAGGAATTGCAGCATGTGGGAAATTTCTGTCTCATAAGATGGCACTGACATACTTTGTTGCCTTAGGGATGTGGTCAGAAGGAAATGCCCCCAAAAAATGGAGAACCAATAGTTGTTTTCTCCTTCATGACAATGCTCCAGCACACCAGTCAGTTTTCGTCAAGGATTTCTTAGCAAAGAACTATGTGACAACACTGCAGCATCCCCCACACTCTCCTGACCTGGCTCCCCCTGATTTTTACCTGTTCCTTCGACTGAAATCAGCACTTAAAGGAGGGTGCTTTTGTGATGCTACTGACATGATGCAGAATGTGACACAAGGGCTGAAAAGGCTTTTACAAAATGGCTTCCAGGAATGTTCCCAACACCTCACTAGTGGCTGGCAGAAACGTACAGTTGCACAGGAAGGAAATGTACTTTAAACGACTGTATTGTTTTGTTAGCTTAAACGACTGTACTGTTTTGTATTTCTCAGAAGTAAGAAATCTGGTAACATTCTGAAGCTACGACATATAATTTAAAAAAATAAATGACCTATGTCAACAAAATATACAAATAAAGGCTTTTATGTTACTAGATTTTTGTTGTGTCCCAGTAAAGAGGTCACATTAGAATTTCCCTTTTGACTTGATGTGTTTTAATGATGCAGTGTAGCCTCAATGTACAGCATTCTTGTATGAAATCCTTCTTTTAAAGTTCAGTTTATACATTACAGGCCAGCATCGGACATCCAAACTTTCTACAGACAAACATTGCTCCACCACCAGCTTAAATCCTATTCTGACCTATAATTTGTAAACTGAGTTTCAAAAGAAGTACTTCATAAACGAATGTTCTTCGCTGAGGCCATGCTGCATCATTAAAACACATCAATTCAAAAGGGAAATCTTAATATGACCTCTAAATATGGCACAACACAGATCCAATAAAATAAATATCTTTAAATATACATTTTTGAAAGTAACATAGGGTGTACATTTTTCACATTACATAATTTGCATGATAATTCAATACTATAAAAACAGTGAATGTAAGAATAGGCCCTTTAGATTTATATTGTATTTTCCTGTGCATGTTCTTATGTTGACATGCCTGAAGATGGCCTACATACAAGCCAAAACATATGGCATACATGTGAAGGTAATTTCAATTGATCACATGTACTTGTGTTGTGTTAGACTGAACAAATGTCATTTGTTTTGACAGTACACCATTTTAAACTTCAGTGTACAGCCTTTTAAATGTCATGTTTGTGACTTGCAGCCATAGCACTGTCAATTTACGCATGCCGTACACGTTGCACATATGCAGACTCACATTATCATCCTTTTTGTTGCTCTGTGACTCTTGGGTATCCTGAGGTCCAGCCAACTGCAGCACTTTCGAGAACACACCGAGACGAGCAAAGTGGTCCAGGAAGATATCCTGTGCTTTGGTCATAAGATCCTGAATTATCTGCAGCACAACCAGATGACCATCCTCATCCTCCTGCATCAGAGGTGGAGAAAAATTATGAAGTGGTTTGGAACAATATAAGGCACTGTACAGTTCAGAGGAACAAAGTTTTAGAAAATTCATTCCATCATCTGATGCTTACAAAAAATATAAACTGTACTTGATGACAGAAGTGTTATTTAACAAAACCAGAAAATACTTAATATCAGAACTTCACTGAACCAACCTTCATCCAACAAAGAATTATCTCCTTACATAACCACGAGTTCTACATTCTTTCAAAACAGATGTATTGAATGTGACACCATGTAGTTGGGCAGATTGGTATCAACATTTGGATAAATTTGATTAGTCCATCTAATTCTCCTGAAGGCAGAGATAACAGTTTCCCCCAAACAGACAGTACCTGTTCATCCCACCACATTGTGTCACATCCCACAAGCCCCAGCAATCATGCACAATGCCAAGAAAACCTCAAGTCTCATACTCATTTCCTTATCAACCAGAAAATTAGCGTCCTGTAAGAAAATTCTATTACACCATAGAAATGTTACTTTAACCATTATTATTATAAACTTCAACAAAAGTAATTTCCATTTTTATTGGACAATGATTCATTCACTCATTTCTGAATCTTTGCAAAAATGTAACAAATAAATTAACCTGGATAAAAAAAAGTGCTTATTGTTATGGAAAGTTATATTTGTGTTTAAGATTAATTTTTCCTATACACGAAACCTAATTTTTATTTTTAAATATGTGCAATTAAATAATGTTAACCTCATACCCCTGTTTATTTATTATTAGTCCTGCTTATACGTAATGTATTTCTTTTTCTCATTGTATTAGTGATTCAGCACAAAATTTTCAAGGGCAAGAGGGTTCCATGACCAAATTAAGTGTGAAACAATGGTACAGAGACATCAACACAAGGCAGGAGCAACCTAACCCAAGCCTGAAAATATTTCACTGACAGAAGGAAAGAGCTAAGGAGTGTTTGAAAATAGTGTTGAGTTAAATGTCTGGCATTGACAGATGAAGGGAAAGTACACCAACTACAGAATTTGTACTGTACACCACATACTGATTAAATGAACATGGATGACACAGGGAACATGAGCACTACCTAATTGAAAATAAATAAAAAAAATGAGATGTCTTAAATAGTTCTGTATTTACATTAAGTGTAACAGCCAAATGGACACACACTTCTGAATTATTAGGTAATGCTCCATAACAGTTTAGAAGGAAACATGCCACTGGATATTATAAAAAGCAGAAACAGTCCCTTAATGGGTATCATGAAAGGTTGAAAGATGAAGGCGGCAACACCGTGAACATTTCAACAGTTCATGTCACTATTTATATGGCAGTATATGGGTATAATTGAAACCCAGCCTTCCCACGTCTTGATAAGCAAATATTTATGATAATGAAACACTGTAATTGAATTGAGAAATACCTAACCTTAACTGTAGGAGATAAGATATTTTAAGTCCTACCCCACTTTTTTCTTTTACAATTCCAGGCGGCCAAATTCTGGAACAATGGAGTCTTCTGTGATACCACACAGTGTTGCTGGGCAAGTGGTCTCTACCATTTTTAAGGATCATACTACATGCTGCAAACTACTGACCTAATGACAGTGCCACATCCAGAAGAATTAAATCTTCGGCAATACCATTGTAAGAACCATAAATCTTGTAAAGGCATGTTTTAATTCAAAAGTAACAGCTGACTGACTGGATACACAGCAACATTACAGGTCTAGGTACTACACAGTTTACAGCAATGCTCTAATTTGGACGGGATGTCGTAACTATCTGACACATAGAGGTAAAGGTAAAACTTTCCCGTAACAACACATGAAGATTCAGAACGGGGTTGGAATGTTGGGCTTCCATGCTTATTATGACATTTGGCACAACTAGGACAGCAGGGTTGTTGGCTCTATGGGACGGCCATAGCTTACTCCCACGGAAATTCCTTGGTAGTCATTGCTGTTAGAAGCTGAGTAAACCCCGAGGCTATTGATTGGGGATAGAAGGAATGTCCCTTGAAAATTTTCCTAAGACCCTACCGGGGATTGAACCCAGAACCTCCCACCACACAATGCAGTGCCTCAACCAACTGCACCACCACTAGTCCCAACTATTTTGTGCATGGCCAGCTGAACCATGCAAGGTACCATCATGATTATGCAACACACAGCTGGTAAAAGTAAGTAAAACTTATTAAATTATGGCACAAATTACAATGAGACAGTTTAATAAAATGTCCTTTCCTGCCAAATAATGTTGCCATTTGACTCACAAGAAAAACAACCACAGCCAGGACAACTGGCATACCAGTAACTACTTAAAACTGAACATTGACATTATTACCAACATCAACAGTGCTGCTCAATCAAGTTAATCAACACTTCAGAACAGTGTTACTGACAAACAAAAATTACATTTAGCGTGCTCTGCCAGTTGTTTCATGTGAACAAGGAACTGAGTCTCACGCAGATGTTAGCAGTCATCACACGTCTACAAACCAATCAATCACAAGCAAAACTATAATCATTTACCGTCTTTATTATAAACTTGTCATTCAAGTCACGATGTAGTGATAACCCAAGTCCTGCAGGTTTCCCACCAAGTTTAGGAACCCAACAGTAATATTTGATGCCCCCATTGAGCTGTTTTGGGGGAGTAACATATGAGATCTGTAAAACAGTATGTAATGACATTACCAGGTAGCAATCGCATGCCACCACTTAATAACATATAAACAGAAAACATTCTAATTTAATTTTTAATTAACAAAATAGAATCTGTACGGTTCATAATTTATTAATAATGTTTGATTAACAGTAAACTTCCTGTAATACTGGTTGATAAACTGGAGATGAGTAACTGCAACAGAATGGGGTGAAAACGGTCATGCACAATTTTAAGATACTATTAAAACACACGCCTGAAGGAATGGGTACAGCCAAAAAAATCCTGTCAGCATGCATCTTGGCTCAGATTCAAAGCTGACACCTTCACAACATGAAGTAGGAGAGCTCATGGCTATGGGGCAGTCTGGTTCAATTAAAAAATGAAAATGAGAGTACCTTTTATATGGTACATACGATGTACCTATAAACAGTCATGATTGAAACACAGTCCAATATGAAAACATCTGTAACATCTGGACGTTCTTTGTGACAGGCATGTAATTGGAAATCTGAACAGAACGTCTGATAATACATATTAGAGTGTCATGGGATGTAATGTTATGTAGCGTAACAGATAAATACTAACGTTTTAGAGAAGTCTGCTGCATTCGTGTTCAGGGATGATAAACTGGGATGTGATGCTTCATAGTTTAGTGCATACCAACAGAACATCCTGATTCCATCATCAGGCCAGAAGACTGGGAATAAATCAACATGGAACAGCTTGTTCCACTAAAATGTTAGTACCTTAAAACCAAATTACATGGCACCACATCACAGGCCATAATCACTGCTGCCCTTGGAACTTCTAATCCCATAACAAATGTTCCACAGATTTAGAATTCTGGATTATATAGTTTTGATATTCTCAAATCCAAGGACATGCTGAAACTCTGTTACTGAATCATATGGTACATCACCATGACAATGGAAGCAGGAGTACCTCTACAATGTCAGCACATTCTCCATCATATCCCAGCAGAAATTTTCACATTCATTGCCATGGCAACTCCAAATCTCGCTAAATATTTCATGTCTAAAATTATATGATCACACCTTAATAATCATACAACCCATCTATCACTTGTGCTGACTGCTTTCTATGTAACATCCATTTCATCGTACACATTTTAACAAAATACTACAGATAAAAACAAGAATTATACTGTTTAAGTAAGTGAACACTATCTAAGTTGGGGGGATGAACCATCTTAATCAGAACAATTCTTCTGGTTTCATCCATCATCCTGGTATATTTAATGTCTGCTGCCAAATGCCAAGTATTCTTAACACCTAGCCTAATGTTCAAAACAACAAACATTGGTTACTGCCAACGGACAATTATGGTGGCTCTTATGCAGCCCTCATTAAAATTTTGGTCAGGCACATATCACACAGGGCACTTAATTCTGACGCCAAACCTTTACAACTGCCAACTTTAAAAAATTAACGCTATTTAATCATTAGGTAACAGACATCTATTCAGATCTTGGTCTCCCAGAATATTACCCTATCTCTGGGTAAGCAGTTCGAGACAATTGCAAGTTTGAAATGTCAGGTACTGCTACCCGAAGACATAGCATAACATCCTAGAAGACTCAATCTTCAGCAACACTGCTGTGAGAACCTCAAATCTCACAAAGATCTGCTCTCAAGAGGCCCTAGGTAGCTACTCTCAAACCATGGACCACCACTAGATAGCAACTTTCAAACCATGGACCACACATCTAATACCTTACAAACATTGGTTTCGAAATATGACGCGCCCAAAAAAAAAAAAAGTCTTCATCAATGTGTTACATCTCAAAAACCTGCTGAAGTTAGGTGATGAATCATCTGCTACAACATAAGTTCCATTAATTTAATGTATACTAAGACCATTATGTACAGTGCATTCCACTCTTAATAGCATGTAAAAAAATTAAAGACATTTTCCTACACAATATCACAGTAAAATACGTGGTACTGAGTAACTTAATCTCACAAATAAAGTAAACGACACGGGAAAATTTGGGGGGGGGGGGAATATCACCTAACATGAAGCAGGAATTATTATTCAACAATAACCACTTAGCTGCAGGGGTTAAGATAATGCCAACAAAAGCAATAAAACAAATTCTTCATCATGGACAGCACACTTGCACGTATGTGGCTAATTCAGAACTATAAGACTGCGGAAACTGAGGGCAAAACACAAAG
>Ga0136643_10000830_pt1 | contig 35809 bp, 29 predicted proteins | sample TergutLab28metaG_FD_96883 | JGI IMG/M metagenome (GOLD analysis project Ga0136643, IMG submission 96883) | Labiotermes labralis P1 segment gut microbial communities from Petit-Saut dam, French Guiana - Lab288 P1 (version 3) (version 3) | ecosystem: Host-associated > Arthropoda: Insects >...
GCAAATTGTTCCACCCCCTGCTTTAATCAGTTCTGCCGGTATTTCATCAATTCCCGGCGATTTGTGGCTTTTTAGCTTGCCGATAGCCAACTCAACCTCGAAAGCACTTGGCTCAGGTACCAGTGGTTCTGCTGTGTGTATTTCTGCCTGCTCAACATCCTTAACCCCATGTACATTGAGTAACTGGGAGAAATAGTTCCTCCACCTAACCACAATACTGTGGGGGTCTGCAACTATGTGTCCTTTCTCATCCTTAACTATACTACAGCTAGGCTGGTACCCCTTCTTAAAGTCATTGATGCCCCTATACAAATCCCTAATGTTGTGAATCTTGCTGTTAGCTTCAAGTTCCTCAATTTTAGCTCTCATATATTCCTGAAATGTCTGCTAACTTCTCGTCTTACACTGTTCAAATTATCTCCATTACTTTGGCATGGATCCTGTACCCACTGCATTTTTGCCCGCTTCCTCTGATCCAAAAAACCTAAACACTCTTCATCAAACCAGGGTTTATGCTGCTTCCGGCGAATGTTTTACAGATATTAAAATATTTAATAATAAATAAATAACAAAAACACTTTGGCCTATGTCTAAGGACATACTAACTACTAGTTACATGAATTCTGTGCCTACATTGTCGAGCACCCGATCTTTCCGTTCCTTGTCATCTGGTTTAGGGATTGCAAGCGCTATGCTGATTACTAAGAGCAGTAACGTAGAGCAGCATACGCGTCCCCAACGAGTCATTTCTGAAATTAAAACACCATGGTATTCTACCACTTTCTTTGGCTCAAATTACCTCCTTCGTACTCAATAGCAATCATGCAACATGAAATAAATAAGCATCGGTAATACTAATATTTAAGCCACTGCAGGTGAAAACAACGAATTATTGTATCTATAACTGTCAAACAAATCGTCTTTGCAATACCTCTGCGCACAGTGCACACACAATTACACCTCAAACACACACCTCTCCCATTCAGTACTTAAAATCGGAGCTACGTTCCAACCACAGATCATCTGGTTCCAACTCATCCATAACCACGGATTATAAGTAACTTATTGGGGTCGTCGCCCTAATCTTATCTGTGGTTGTTGCAGTTAAATTGACATTGTTATTTTTGTAGAGTCTGGAAAATAAAAAAATTTGAAGTAGTGAGTATTATTTATAGTTATCACATAAAATGTAACATGATACTTTGAAGGACTGGGATTCCATTTGTTATTCAGAATAAAAATAATCGATGTCGTTATCGATTGTAGTCAGTAGTCCTCAGCTTCCGGTATGTAGTGTTCGTAAGGCACGTTTAGGCTATTTTTCGACGTTTGTGCTAATTAATAATAATAATATATCATACATATATTTGATGTGTCCATATTCGTAATATAATTATATAATATGTTACTCAGATATAATTCGTGGTTGCCAGCAAATGTCCTTTCATGAACTAAGTGGAAATACCAAGCGGGACACCACGTGCGGGGACTTAGTTTTTGCATTTGTTGTATTCTGGACTGAGTAACAAAGCGGTTTCAATGTAACATGTGACATTTTCCAGGTTCATTCAGGATGACGAACTCCAAAGGCTATAGGAGAGGTACAAGGGATTTGTTTTCTCGCAAATTCCGTAAACATGGGACCATTCCATTGTCGACGTACATGAAAGTGTACAAAGTTGGTGATATTGTCGACATTAAGGTTCGTGATATTTTAGTATCATTTGTGTGATTTTGAATGGAATGTCAATGATTTTGTAATTGTAGCTTATGATCGTTTCAGTTTTCACTTTAGCGTAGAGAGTCATGCAAGCTTGACATAACCGTTCTGTTTATCCTCGGGTTACGCTACATCGTATGCTTTAAGCAGCACGAATTGCGTAGTGTTTTTGGAATAGTGGTGGCTGCTGAGTTGGTCAGGCAGTTGCTGCTTGATGTGCAGTTTAACATGTATCACTCAGTATATAATTGTTTGAATGAATATTGCAACTTTTCTTTGCCTATATGCATTTCAGTTTTTGTATCTGTGGCACATTTGAATTCTGTAGGTCGATATTACAAACCGACAGTTGTGGTGTGTAATAACTATAACCTTATACTTGTCGTTGTCTTCGACATTGTAACGCAAATATTCACAAAAATTAGTGCAGTAAATTTTTTGCTCCCTGTGGTTGATTGGTCTGATTCATTTTAGGTGCTTTGAACAAATGTAACGTGCAAGTTTTTGGGTGTGTTAGCAAGGCAGATGCAGAAAGAAACTGACAGCTTTGTCATGTTTGTATTTTTTCCTATGGCACAACCTGGTTTTCACTAAAGAGGGTTTCTTGAAACGTTATATTGGTGGGGGGTGGGGGTTGTGGAGGGAACGGTTACTGTGCACTCTTTTGATGATGACCTACATTTTGTCATTCTGTGCAAGGTAAGTGTAAGAATTATGACACGGTCAGAACATCTGATGAATTTGTATGCTTTTTGTACTATGCATTGTAATATAATCATATAATATAGACCCAACAAAATGCACCTGTGTTAAACCAGTATTTTAATTTTTTCATTCTTTATGATGTCTTCTACATGTTTCAAACCCAAGGGTTCTTCTTCAGGAAGATGGTTGTATGTACAGGTATGGTATAATTTGTTTACATGCTGAAATTACAATAAAAGACTTTTATAAGATTTCTGAGTATAAAATATTTTAACTTTCTGATACACTGATATAAACATAAAACATAGTAGTTAAATCTTATGATATAAATGTGACATCTTACCATTTCATATTCTCATAATTTTATGTTTATATTTATATCGTTATATTTAACTGCTGTTTTATGTTGATATTGGCATGTCAAAAAGTTCAAATATCATATACTTAGGTATCTTATAAAAGCCGTTTATTGTAATTTCAGCGTGAACAAATTATACCATACATGAGCATACAACCATCTTCCTGAAGATGAACCCCTGGGTTCATAATATGTAGAAGACAATGTAAAAAGTAAAAAATTAAAATATTAGTTTAACAATGGTGCATTTTGTTGGTTTATATTATACAAATATCTGTTGACTTAACATAATATGGAGCCACATAGCCATTATTTGTATGCTGGGTACCAAATAGACATGTGGTCAAAATATTTAATAGTAACTGTTTCATTCTGTAATTATATAATGTAGCATCACATAGATGCAAGGGAGGAAGGAAGGAGATACAGACTGTTTTAATGAGGTGAAACTTTCACGTTGTGACTGATAAATTTAAAGTACAGTCATCACAGACATGTTTATGGTAACATTCAGTAACTTAAAAATGTAAACAGTAAGTTAATAAAGGATGTATAATAAATTCTGTCAGTGGGCTGAATGATATGAACACCTCTGAAGAGTCTAGGTTGCAAATATCCAAGTGCATATTTCCTATGTTGTTATATTACTCTTGACTTATAGCTAAATGTTCCTGATAAACCTAGTGAAACAGACTTAACTCTTTGGTGCCAAGAGATGGCTTCAGTTGATCCATATTGTGATGCTGACAAAATGCAAACATCACATAAAAGTTATCAGCCAAGGACATGAAAAGTAAAGGGTGGCCACTTAAATCCTGTTTTTCGCAGAGTACACGGTGCACTTAATTCTGTTGCGAAAGGGTTAAGGAAATGCTTATAGTTTAATGATAAAAATTTAAAAACAGCAGACAATGCTAAAACATTTGTTATATTTATAGGGCAATGGTGCTGTTCAGAAGGGCATGCCCTACAAATTCTACCATGGGAAGACAGGGCGTGTCTTCAATGTAACACCTCATGCTTTGGGAATCGTTGTGAATAAACGTCTTCGTGGGAAGATAATACCTAAGCGGTACATATGATGAAGTGCTAGAGTTTGTTCATATCTGTACACTGTTATATTCAGTCTGGTTTCAAATGGAGTGTTGTCTGCATCCTGACTGAAGTATGCAGTTTACCATACTCCTCGATGGCATATAATTGTACTGTTTCTGTGTTTGTTTTAAATTTGACCATTATTAATGTCCTTCTGTGCATCCAGAGGGCTATAGTTTGACTAAAGAGTTTTACAGCCCATATTCCTGAGTTGTTGCCAGAAATGTGCAATTGATTTTGTTTTTTTATAAGTAAAAACATTAGTTTGTTAATAATATAGAATAGTGGCAAAGTTATTTGCTGTTCTAACACTGAACTGTTTGCAGTTCATCATTTACTTTCCTTCTGGAATTCTATTATTTCCTTAACCAAAGCAGTATTTGTAAGTGAACATGAACTGTTCTGCTTTACTTCCACATTTTTACTTTACTGTCAGTGTTTTCCATTGTTAAGCTCTCTGAACATAATGAGGTGTATCATTTATATCATTGTTCAAGTGACTAAAGGAAATTTGATTCATTATTTTCTGTGCCAACAAAGTTTGGTGACTATGCTGTTACTTTTGAACACAGTAACACTCGGACATGGTTGTGATTTGCCTGTCTTGAGATTTTTGCCTTTATTGCTCCATTACCTGTTGTTGGCCTAAAATCTTCATTTTGTTTGCTACATTGTAGGTGCACTCTCTTATTAAATGTGTTTTATGCATGAATTTTTTTACTAGGATCAATGTTCGTATTGAACATGTTACTCATTCAAAATGCCGGGAAGATTTTCTGAAGAGAGTTAAGGAAAATGAGCATCTTCGAAAGGAATCGAAGGAAAAGAAAATCAAAGTCGAACTCAAACGAAAGGTACGTGAGACACCTTCATTTAAAATTTCATGCATGTGAAGTGTATGTGTAATTAAAAATTTATGTTCAACAAACTAAAGTTACCCACAAACTGTACTGTATCATTTTCACAACCATTTGAGATTAACATAAATGTATTTTCTTGGTATACATTGTATTTAAATGAAGTATTTCTCATGTTAGATTGAACAAGAATGACACTATTCTGCTTTGTAACTGCATTTTTGTATGGAAATAGTGCAAATGAGCACTTAGTGATATGTCTTTGTACAGGGAATTGTGTCCTGAGTTGAGAAGGTAGAGTTTTATAGTAACAGGATTTTGCTTGACGTTGTTGGTGCAATAATCTCTTTAATGCGCGTGCTCCAGTTGAGGGTCAGAGTTATATACAAACAGCTGTTTTGAAGAACTAGAGCATGTATTTGATCATTTTTGACTTTGTGAACATTTTGTTAGGAAGAAGGGAATATATTTTAAACAAACAATTAGGAATGGAAGTATGCATGAAATTAATAATGATTTGGAGATTATAGTGAACTTTTGCAACATCCAAGAATTTTTCTGTTGGAAGTTTAACATTCTCATATTGCAGCATTTATAAATACATGTTTTTTCTGGATAATAGAGTTGATGTGTGATTATACATACGAGTTGACTGTGATATTGTGTGTACAAATTTTCTCAAGATTTACTGAGTTTTGTTCCTTGCTGTGTTTCAGCCTGCTCAGCCCAGGCCAGCCCATGTCGTCAGTGGGAAAGTAGAACCTATAATGCTGGCACCAATACCTTATGAATTCATTGCATAAATGTATTCATTGAAATCATATTATAATAAAATTGATTAATTGAAATGAAATATGTTCTTTGAGAGTTGTGTTTTGAAGACATGTGCAACCTTACTGGTTACTTTATATGTTGTTTAGTTTGTTGGTGACTTATTCGTGGCATGATACTTAGGTGATTGATACCTGGACTCTTGTTACCGGCAAAGTTTATTTTTTTCTGGATCTCCTGTTTCATAGCTTCCTAACTTTTTTTGCCTTGATGCATATAGCCAGAATACTACATTTCATTACATTGGCAAATTACACAAAGAGAATAAATTCAGCAATTTAAAAATTCCATGACAGGACACACCACGAATTGCTACCCAATTGTAATGAAATATTTACTCCTTGAAATACTGAAAAGTAAGTAAGATGACTGTTTATATTGTCATCAGATGTGAAAGAAAGGCACCTCCAATCTCAGTTTTGATACCCACCTGTTGTGTCATAACCCTTAAGACTTAATTGTGAGTTGTCACTGCCTTGAAAACCTTGAAATCGTAAATAGCAAAGATGCTGCTTAATGGACCAAGTGAAAGATGCCAGATTGTGATGTAGATGGAGGAGGAAATTTTATGCATCTAATATGGACAATAGTCACAAGAACATCATCTGATGATCTTGTAATGCATTCACTTCATGAGATTCTTGCAGAGCCAACAACTGGTCAATTCAGAGGGAAATGTTGAACTGTCCATAAAGAAAGTATTTTAAATCATGGAAATAATAATTTGTTAAGTTGTATTTAATCAACATTATCAGAAATTTTAAGACTAATAATGTATATACAAGTTTCAATATACAAGTTCTGCATTAGCATCAAATTACAATATCATTATATGATAATTATTTCTCTTTGGAGGAATACAGTATACTGTGGTACATCACTAAAGTGTGAGGATCTCGAACTTATAATGTGTAATAGTACTTGCTCTATTTGATGCACATCTAAAGCTTTCAAAATCTGTGTTACAGTAATGAAATTTTGTTCTGGCACATGGTGCAGAATTGCATGGGTTATTTGCCTACAGACAACACAAATTATAATGGCAGGAACATTATCAGAAGTGCTTTTGTTTGTAATTAATAACACAGGTCAACAAGGTTATGGTAACATTAAAGAAAATTCACTTTTCCAGTTAATTCTGACGTGCTGATTCAAAATTTGGATGCAGAAAATTTGCACCAGTTTTCACAAACGTATACATGCATACATACATATGTAATGTACACTTCAAGATATGGATTGCATAGTGAATGACGGCACAGTTTATCCTCATTTAAATAATATGGTCATTTAAAACTGTTAATAAGTGGCAGAGATTAGCATGGCTTGTGTGCGAACAAAAATAGACGATAACCAAAAAGTGCATATTACAATGTTTGCCATTATTGTCACTGGTGTACCAAATTTGGCCAAACCCACCTTATTTTGTGCATGTTATAAAAAAATGTGTACATTGTGTGTGAGCAGTGTTTTTGCTTGTCTCTGTCTTGAAAGCAATTGAAGTTCTAATTGTAAGTAAACTGCACATATAACCAACTCAACAATTTTATAATTAATTATATGGCAATAACAGGACATGGCATGTGTATGGTGCTTTCAGAAGTTTCTGGGAAGTCACTTGTGCTGAACATAAACACATTCTGCTATTCATTCACATGAGTTCCTTCACTGCAGAAAATTATACACTTATTTAATCAGTGTGTGTATGTGCACACATGCACACATACTTTTACATGACCATTTCTTCAGTAGAGACAACACATGTAGAAAATTGTTCATTTCTAAGACTTTAAAATATTGTAAGTGAACATTTTACTGGGAAGTACCAGCAACAAACCCTGTGTGCTAAATATGACATCAATTGGGAGGGTGAGTGAAGTGCAAAATAAATTCCTGCTGGTTAAGCACATGAAATAAGGGATACCTCACACATTCTGGTTCCAAATTGTACACATGAATATTTGCATGGGGCAGTGTCCCTAGGAAGCCATTAATACCTCATCTAATCATGAAATTCCTCAAAATTTATGGGATCAATGGCACATCCACAATAGCCCACCTCTGGACTTTATTCTGGGCAACATGAATCCAGATGGCATCAACATCATCATGCCTTTTACTTTGAGATGTATTTGAAAATTCCTTCCATCTCAGCCATGCTCGATCCAAAATAAATTGGTATGATATTCATAATTTTTTGTAATATTTAAGGACATTTCAATTAACACAAATATTAACAATTTTTACATGTGACATCCCATTGTGTGTCAATGACATGAATGAGTTAAACCTAGTCACAACACAAGTATCTTCAGTAGACAAAGAGTGTCTAAGAGAGCAACATGTTTCAATATAAATTAGGCCATCTTCTGGCTCTTAATCTTATTAAAAAAAAACCTGAGCAAGCTGACATACAATTATATAAAAAATGTTGCCCTTTCAAAATAACACAATTTAAATGATATAATATGAAATAGGGTACATTGGTGTAATACCTCTGACACTTTCTGTGCTATTTTATATTATTTAATTTTCAGTTCTTTTATTATTCTTCCTGAAAGAGCAATGATTGTTTGTATAATGATACACTGTCTTCCTAAATGTGTTTTTCAAGATTAAAGAGTCTGAAGATTACCTAATTTAGGGTCAAAACACATTGCTCTATTAGACAGATACACTGTTGCTAATAAAGATAGTTAAACTGTGACTGATACTGATTTTACTCATTCGTATCAAAATTAACATTTAAAAGTGTGCACAAAGCTTTTGTCAACAGAAGGTGATTCTTAACTTCTAAAGATTCAGTTTGTCGGTTATGGGTCTCTTGGTTCACCTACATACTGAGTCCCAACAAAATCAGTGAGGGTTTGGTAAACACTGTTCATTGATGACTTAAAATTTTGCAAATTAAAGAAGTCACAAATATAATATAGGGTAACACACCACTGTGAGGTACAAGAGGATACACCTGTAATTCTAACGTTAACATAAAATCGATCAACACTGTCAAAAGTGACAAAAACATTGATTCAGTATTGCTTTCCAGTCAGATAACCTGTGCTCATAATAATTAATTCAAAATTTAAATTTCTGTACTGGAAGGAGTTACAAACACTCCAATGGCCAGAGACCATAAAAAAATTTAATTCTGTTTTCAGAAGGGACACAGGAAAGGCAGTAACATTTTGAAGGAAATAATAAGACAAATAAATTAACCTTTCTGCATATCTGTTACAACGCAAACTTGTGTTTACTCCTGTAACTGAACATCCACATAGCCAGTCTTATCCTTATTCTTCTTCAAACATTTGAACCTCTGTCATTCATTGTTATTTTAGAAACCTTGTCAACTTTACACATTATGTGAGATTTTAGGTCCTCACACTGGTGGGTATGAATATCACTGTTTTTAGGACACGATATTGTGTAGTCTGGTACAAATTTACATTTTCAGAGAAACATACTGTATTCCTCTGAAACATCAGTAATTTTCTGCCATGGTACATGACATTACACCCCAGAAGCTGACAATTTTCATTAAGTATCTTCTCCATTCTTATTTTCTGGGGCCTCCTTCATGACATTCCCTATCAGACATGCATTATTTACAATTTTAAATTATGTAATTATGAATGAAGAATTGTTGGATATGGTCATGATCTATTTCAAATTTTCAACACACTGTTACACACCCTAACTTTCATACCATCCAAGGTAACCTAATTTAAGTGCCCCATATGCAGAATGACACATTCTGGGAACACCGCATTAGGTGACTTTATAGAATGGTATTTTAAAAATCTGAATGTTTCTTTTACACCCCTAATACAAACTGTATTAATGAAAACTGTTACATATATGCCACTTTTAACTTCATACTCACTTATCATGTGTATCAATAGTACACCTTATTATACAAAAGTCTTTAAATATCACAGTTAACTACAACTATCTGCAGTTGCATATTTCGTACAAGCATTCACCAAATTGAAAACATTTACAACCCTGAAGCAGTAGTATACGAGTTCTCAAACAATGGTAAATTTCTCCTGTACCTGGAGATCTGCAATGTCTTATTCTGTGCAGGATAATTAAAGTAGTGAAAAATGAGATAAAATATAATTAGACTAATTTTTCCAAATAAACAGTACAGCAACAATTCATCACAATGATTACTATTTGTGTGTGTCATAATGAAAGTGCAACCAATTGAAGATGTATATGACCCAGAGTGTGAGTTTTAAGTGATCATGAAAGGAATTAAATTACTTTGATTCATCTGCCACAGTAACACCAGGTTGCATACTGGTACTAAAGTCTGAATCCAATGCAATTCAAGTACAGAATTCAAAACTTTTAAGTCAAAAGTCTTAGATATCTTTTTTAAACTTTTGAATAATGTCTTGGACATGATTAACGATGTCACTGTCTTCTTTGCAAATAAAATGAAGAATCAAAAAGCAAGAGGTAACCCATGTGGAACTGCAGCCCTTGTCAACCCACATACAGTATTTTAAAAACTGATATATTCTCTTTCAATTATTATGTAAGCATTTATTTTGTGCATATGGCGAACCTACATGAAAAGGTACATCTGATTAGAAAAACATATCCTTAAACACCAATCTTAAAAAGTTCTGTATTTAACAAGGAGTTCCAGATAGATGTAATAAATCTTACATTCCTGCTGCACACAAACTGTCATACCAATCTGTAACTAATGTTACATTTAGGTTAGGTATGTAGGGATCCACACATTAATATGCATACAACCTAGCAATAGTATCAACACAGACATAAACTAAGATCACAGATCTAGACAATGATGACACAAGTATAGGCACTGAAACATGTGTCTGGTAAGTGACAAAGTGTGTAAAGAAGTTTGGCATCTCATTAAAGGTACTGTACTAGTGAAATGATAATGTATCAAAAGTGCAAATTTGTAGAATCATGAGATATCCATTTAATTTAAAATGTGATTATTAGTGACACTGTAATTTTAAGGTTTGTACCTGTATTTAAGTTACATTTAATAAATAAAATTAATAATATGTAAACTTCTCCAATTATTCTGTCAGTAACCTTAATTCTCACTATGTCTATACCTTCATAACCATTGACTTTTAGGCACATGTGTACCTTTGTTATTATTTTTTTTAATCAAACTGAGTCCAAAAACACATATCTTAACTATGAACATCCTATTGCATGACACAGTGTATAAAACTGATCAATACTAAAATTCCTTTATACTACAAAACCTTCAAAAGAATTATGGGTAATTTTTAAACATTAAGCCTTCATCGACCAAGTAAAAGAAGTGTGTAGTGAGAAATGTTTCAATGGTACTTTCAAATTTATCATAATTTCGAGACTAGGTGGTATTTTACTGAAGATTCTGGTGCAAGCACAGCATGAACTTTTCTGAAAATATGACAGGCTGGCATATGGTGTATGAAAACTGTACTTTATTTCTTGTGTCAACACTATGTACAGCTGAATTTATCTGATAATGTTCTTGGTTATTTACAATGAAATACATCAACCTTTTGGTACAATATGCAGCAGACAGTAATTTACAGGGCTGCATAAGAGAGGTTGTAATTGGCCACTGGCACTGGTCAGTGTTTGGCATTTCCAGCACTACAATGCATGTTACAAATTTTCAAAGTTCGGTGCCTAAGGGTTAATTATAATACATTTTACATGTGAAATTGCAGGTTTGGCACCAGCCAAAATTCTACTAATTTTCTTTTGTCCAGTAAATGCCATTTTACAGTTAGACAAATTACCCCATCCCCCTGTTATTCCATATAATATGATTTTTATATTTTTTAAACTGTTCATACATTTAAAGAACTGATGCAAAGAAGAATAATAATACATACAGGTTCCATGATTTATACCTTACAAATAACATACTAAAATTCAAAATAAATCCAGTGCTATGTCCTACATTGGAGATCAGCAGACTAATAAAAGTGGTTCAATTCAGCATCTGATGAATTAATAAATAATGTGCAATGCCTCTCAACCACAGGGTCAGGATTCAGACACTGAATTGTGTGTGCAACTACACAGGAAACAAAACCGTACTCTGGCCTCAAATACCATATCTTTATACATAATATAATTTGAGCCAGAAAAAAGATGTTTAACAAAAAGTGCTGGCCAAACCATGACAAGATTACAATCTGCCTGGCTAGCTAGAGATTAAAAAGTTAATAAAAATAAATGTTCTGATGATTGTATGTTATCAAAAACATGACTATCACCTCAAAAATAGTTTTTTGTTAGATAAAGGAAAGAAATGTACAGCTGTCCCCAAGCTTAATTAAGCACTGTGCCAAGAAGAGAGATGGATTTGAGGTATTACTCCACACACAACCTCCACACTATGTGGAGGTGAGTGGATGATTCAGAGATGAGAAAATCTCCTACCCCTGCTGGGAATCTTACAATGAATCCTTGGTCATCCAGCCAGTAGCCTGGTCATCACCTACTATGCTAACACAGAGCCTTGGGTGCTGCCTTACACTGAACACGGGAACAAGTTTCTACCTATATACACATAGATATATATGTCTCACACTGATTATATTTAACATTAGCAGTATATATACTCCACTTAAAATTTCTTTCAGTGTCCAGTAATTGAGGCTATGTCTTAATAGAGGGCCAAAACTGACTAGAAATATTTCCAGCTGGTGACAGAGATAGATCCAGTTGTCAAGAAACTGTGTTTGAAGGAACTCAATATGATGGGTAGTGTCCAAAATAAGCCATGTTTTGAGACCAAATCTGTCTGCGCAGATTAAACTAGACTTCTGATGATCAGCAGTAAATGTGAGCTGGATAGGGATGTTGTGTAAGAAATTAGCATAGCAATGGCCTCATCAAAATCCAGGAAATAGCTATGGCACAAAACCTTGGCACCAGATCACCCAGGCAAATAAATTATTTATGGTGGTGCCCAGCGTTTGTGTGTCCTCAACAGAGTTATATTTTAAATTGCTTTACAGTATGTCATGTCTAAACTATTAATCGTCTACAATCTTGTACTTGTCTCCATAAAATTTCTGCTCTCTGAGATTCCAGGTTCTGAAGATAATGACCATGAACGACACTGTCTTAGGGGATGTAATGCCATGTAGATTGGTATACATTTACTAACGTTTAACAGGAATATGTTGCCTCCAAAAGTAAATGTCAGTAAGTTTCTACCAGACTACAGGGTGTCACATTCCAGAAAACACTGTTTGTTATTTGTTATTCCATATTCCTATTCATGTAACCAATCATACTTACTACTGGTTTTTCAATTGGTGCTTCTGAACCATTTCCATAGTGGTATAGCCCAGTTAATCATTATTTTGGCAGTATTTCTTTTAATGCTCCCTTACTGCCTGTATTGCTTGTGGGTATGTCTGTCTTGCTTGTCAGTAATCATATCTCATCAGTTTTCAGTGTTGTTTGCAACAGTGACAATTAAATCATAAATGTAGAAATGTTTAAATCTAGAGGAGTGTGCTCATACTGATTCTGCAGTTTCAGAAATGTGCTCATAGTTGAGGTTGTGAATGTAAACAGTGCTGAAATTAGCAGGTGAAATTATTATTTCAGTTTTGAGAATATGTTTTGTGCTATATAGGCTCCGTGATGAGGCCCTGAAACAAAGAAATGGATGTAGCAAAATTTCGTAATGAATCTGTCCAACACGAACCCACTCCAATGCTACCAGCTATTCGAGACAATAAGTTCAGATAAGCCACTGATTGATCCATGCAACCTATCACTTATGTTATGACTGTGAAAAAACTCTAAATGAATGTGTTTCTTATTTTTCTGTGTTTTAAAACTAAATTAGGTGTATATTTTAAAACGTAGATGATACAATCAGCACCTGTAGAGTTCAGTGGTGTGTAATACAGGAGTGAACAAATCACAGGTGGATAAATTACTTATGATGGTGCCTAGAACCGAAATGCCTTGTAGATTTTTGGAAAATCTGTGCACCCCTCAGGTATTGCCTGTTCAGGTTTCAGAAAAGACTACAATCCTTAGGGATGCAGTATTGCAATGTATAATGGGATAATGCTAGGCCATACATGTTTCTCACAGGCTACAAATTTAATCTATAATTAGCAAGTAACCCTGTCATGAATCAGGCCTCTAATCTCACCAGCCAAAGGTGTTAGATTACATATATACATACATACATACCAACATACACACGTAAATACATAATTGAAATCTACAGTTCATTTCAGATCTTTAATATACAAAGAGAAGCTTTCAAAATTATAGCAGCTTTAGCATTTTCACTAGTAATACAATGTAACTTTTTCTCAGATTATTTACATTAACACATTTAAACATATCCAAAATATTTGTCCTCTGCTATGAAGAGCACATCCACTTTCAACACACAACCAGCATTGGCCATTACTAGCAAAAGCTGCTTCCTATTTCCACAACAAAACAGAAAACTAAAACTGGGAGCTTCTCAAACTGACTGCATGACAGGAAACTTCATGCAACAAAAGATGTTACAATAGTTGAGAGGTCAGTAATAATCTATAAAAAAAAATCGGAGAATGCGTTCCTGTTATCAAACAAGAATTAAAATTTCTGCTCACCCAGTAACCTACCATCTTACATAGGAAAAAAACTATCTTTCTGTCCAGTGTGACAAATCTGAAGTGGAAAAGTTGACTTCAGAGAGGTGACATTTGGAGTAAAAGTTCATAAAACATATAGTCTTTCCATACAGTTGATTCAGAGGTACATTTTTACAATTTCTTCCTCAAACACAATCTCTTGACTGATAAAAAAGAATATAGCCCGTCTCAGAAGACTTCTGAATATCTGATGTCAGTCCATAAAAGTCTTCAATGGTGGATGCATCAATTTTCTGTTAAAAAAAATAAAGCAATAGGTGTGTAAGAAGCCTGTACAGATATGAAATACGTCTATAAATCCAAGCTTCTTTACTACAAAATCCAGACCTTAGTGAAACTTAAATTCTTTACACTTCAAATGTTGAAATTTGAGGTTTACAGAGTTGTGGAAATTGAGACTGTGGATGTCTGGGTTATTATACAACATAATTTTTGCAGGTGGTTACCAATGTTTTGGGGGAACCTGCTGCCTCCATTTCAGGTCAGAAATGCCCTTTCTGTCCTCAGGCCATTAAGCCTCGAAAACATTGATAACCACTATATAGTACTTAATCCAACAAACTGCACACCTAACCATAAATAACTACTTGTTATTTTGTGATAATGCTCCTACATGTTTTGGCTCCTGTAGGCCATCTTCAGGGAGGTCAACTACAAAGGAATACATTTATAACAAATGCTGTACAAAATGGGCATATATTACATTAAAATACAATGTTATCAGTTAAAAAGCTACCAAAATGTATCAAATGTAGATTAATTACAGGTACTTTACATTTCTGAATAATTTTATGTTTAGTTACAGACAGGCATCTATGTCATTACTATTAACTGATTTCTAAGGAAGCAATATCCCTGTGTAGTGTGTTGATGTATATACTAGAGTACTCAGTGGTCCATTTTAGTGTCAACATCACCACACAACCCAGGAACATTACTGCTTAATGTATTCTTTTGTAAATGACTTCTGTGAAGACGACTTACAGGGGCCAAAACAAGGAAGAGCAGCACCACAAAATAACAAATGGTTATTTATAGTTGCATGTGCAATTAGTTGGATTAAATACTGTATAATCAAACTACTGCATGGAATATGCAAAACATTAAATGGATATCACACTGTATTTCTGGTTCCTGGACTTGTTTATAAGCCATTATGATCAGGTTTTGCCAGCTGGAGAAAAGAACAAAATTTATAATAAAATGGTGAGAATAATCATAAAGACCTACATATATAGCAGGGTAAGAAATACAAACTGAATTCATTAAATCAGACCAATCACATACATTGAACTCACTGAATGGTGGAAACTTGCATGCCTAAGGTTATGTGGAAGTTAAAAATTAGCACACAGGACACCAACCATGTGTTTAAAGACTTCCAATAAAAACTGCTAACCTCTTTGCTGATGAACAAGAACTAACATGTAGCAATTAGCAACTGTGATCAAGGTTTCAAACTCTATTCTAATAAATAAGGCAAAATGTGACCTATAGGTCATAGTATCCATTTATTTCTGGGGCCAATCACCTGCACTACCTACAGGTATTTTCGTTTAAATGTATAAATCATTCGTTTTTTTATATACCTGTTTTATCACATAATTCAAATTCTAAATCAAGAATGGCAAGTATTTGCGCCACAATTTTATTTTCTTTCCAAATCAAAAGGAATGACTGTACATGCTAAAGCATAACACAAGAGACAACTAGGTACTTCAACATAAACAAGAAGAGCGTTTCTATTTATGCAAAATATAGTGATGTATACATATTCTGATTCTATCATGTTCATTCTGTATGTATAATGTGACACTTACCAAAGAAACATACACCATTCGAATAATATAAAAGAGAATGCAGTGGAAGTGTATATGTAGACCCAATCAATGCCTCAGTTTGTAAATTTATATTACTTAATCAAGGTTATGTCATTTACTACTGTCTACTGTTCTGAAGTTTAAAAATATATTACTTACATCAACCATATCGTCATCAAAAAGAAGCCAAAAACCATGACTCTTTACAATACTGATGTAATGTCCCCGATTTGGACCACTACCACAATGAATCACAACAGCAACAAGGTCATACAACCTGTCAGGGTTCACTGCATCATCAGACTGAAACACATATGAATCGTATGGATGACACATCTTACTTTTGATTCTTCTACTTTCTTATGTCCTACTTAAAATTAACCCAGTTGTAATAAAAATTAAATGTTACGGGAATAAGTGGATACAACATGTATGGTGAATGGACAGAGACAGACTACCACAATTAATTATGAAATATAAACCATGTGGGAAATGAAGCCAAGGATGAGATGAAACAGGCCATCTGCATCCTACCTGGAAGGTTGTGGTTACTCATGAAATCACATAAGATAAACTTCTCCAAATTTCAGAACTTATGTTTAGTGTTTTGTACTGACTCCAACCATGCTTATGTCACAAGAATCAACTATCTCAGCAGGTTTCATCCACTATATGGCACACAATTCCAATTTGTTTAATTCCAAGTTTGTGTTTCTTTGGTCCCAAGTACTTGGAATTAACCAGAATCTACTTCAATAAAGAAACCTCAGGGCAACGAGCCTCAAGGTCCAATAATGAAAACTGAAGTACATGAAATGAAGGTAACAATATTTGCACATAATACAAGGAAAAGAGACAGTTTCATGGGCTTCTCATTGCCTGGAAAATGTGACAAATGGGTTAAACATGGTTTGAGGGCAGGAGTGATTACTAAAATTGCAGAAAAGCCATTACACATTGTAACAATCAAGACTTATTAAAATGATTTCATGGGTACAAACTGCTTTCTTTGAATGAAGTATAAAAATGCAAATGTTGGTAGTGACATGTTAAACACATCTCTCCAAACAATTAGAAACATAACAGCCTTAATGCTACAAAACACAAATAAAGAGGATTAATATAGAGAATACTATCAGAATGTACTACATACATACATACATACCGTATTAAATAGCCTCAATTCTAGAGGGAAAACAACCCTGTGTGAAACTTTTATATGCCTGTTGAACTGCTCCATGTACTTAAACCTCTTCAAATGAAGTGCCAAGATCATTGGAAGCTTCTTCACTCGCATTCGTTTCTAGAAGAGACAAACTACGAAAATTATTTTATGGATAAATAGTAAAACTAATAACAAAGCAATACATAACTGTATTTATCTATGTTTTATATGATACTTGAGGTTTTCAAGGGCTATGCACAGCTTATGGTGTGAGGCCTCTGTTTATCATCAGAGAAGTTTCAATAGAATCCCAGGCGACATTCAGAAGAGATTAATGAGAATCAAGTTGCACTGGAGTAGGTTCCTCTGAATTTCTTCAGATTTCCCCTGATAATCATCATTCCAACACTGTGCCATACTCATCTATCACCATATATGACTTAACTATATCATTTCATATAAGAAAACAGAATTTTTAATAGATATATGCTTATGCATGCCCCAAAATTAAAGCCTGGTAATGTAAGTTCTAGGAAAAATCATATCAGCACAAAAGGAATGTTTCTGTACTTCAGGTCAGCTATTTGGAAGCAACATAAAGAACAGACAATAACCCATCAGTTCATGCTCAAGAGCAGCAAATCCAGGAGTGGGGACTGGTTCATAAGGGAAGCAACACAGGTTGACCTGAATCCCAAGAACATGAACCTGAAAGATGGATTCTCTTTAAGCAGATAATAGTAGCCTTTTATTCATTCTCATAAAGAAAGAATGCAATATGCATTCTCCAAGAATGTAACAGTTTCGCCCTACTGAGGCAGAATAATTTGATTCTAACACTGACGTCCACATGAATAACGTTATCATCCTCTACCTTCCTCCTGTCAGACAGAAACCAGTGTAAAAGATCAGTGTGCACCTGGTATTTCATTTTTATAGAAGGGGCTGGCCACTTTAGCATGGCCCTGTGTATGGTAATAACAACAATCGTTTCCCACCTGCGCTTCCTGGTAACTGCTGCAGTGGTCACACTTGAACTTGTTATCACTGCACAGGGTTTCTGTGTTGCTAAAGCACTTCAGACAGTGGGTGATGCTGGTGTTTTGGTCAACATCAACTTGAAGATCAAAAAAATCTTCATCTTTACTACTCACCTGTAACACAAATATTTAAAAATTAATTCCAAATATACAATGGATCCCAAAGTAAACATTCACAAAGTATCAGAGTAGCAGTTGAAACCCCAAAGGTGCAAATAGTTCCACAAGATTTGAACTTAGGTTACTAACATAAAACCTTTTTAAAAAGGAAACTATGTGTATTTTCTGAAACAACAGGCATTGCCAAAACTATTAATGAAGATAAGAGTTTGAGAAGAGTCAAATATATGCATAATACTGTTGGTGTGCTGAATTTAGCATCACATTGTGAAGGGAAAGGCATTAATGGAACGTGTGTCTGTGTGTTATTGAATGACACCGGCAATTGCTTACATTACACAGCACAGGCAAGAGATGTGAAATGTTTTAAAATCTCTCTTAAGAGATTCTTATGTCATCATTCGTTTTACACGATTAAGGAATTTTATGATTACAATGAAAACAAACCCATATAAATTTATATATATGAGGTATGAACCTAACCTACTTCTGCTATGAACTTTTATGACAAATACATTATTGTAATTGACTGACATTATTGATTAATGTTTACTGTATATTGTATCTGACCAGTTCCATATCCACATGGATTTTGTTTCCTGTACGGATTTACGGAATGTAAATAAATGAAATGAGTATGAAGCACTACTGCAACAATACTGACAGATGAAAACAGGTACTTGGAGAAAATCCTGTCCCAGTACCACTTCTGTAAACCACAAAACCCACAAGAACTGGCCTGGGATCAAATCTGGGCCTCAAGTGAGAGAGGCTGAAAGAATGGGGGTATACCTCCATGCACCTCGTGTGTTTGTGTGTGAAGACCTACAGAATCAATTCCACAAAAACTGTAGGCTAATATTATGTAACTATATGAGTTAAAAAACTGTCCTGTCCTCTAAAAATATACTTGTATCATCGAGGATTAGCCAATATTATAGTCTCAAAAAAACAAAAAAAGAATTTACAGTTACTATGCTTCCAAACAGCTACACACTACTCGCCCAGGCTACTGTTTCAATCCTGCAATGCAATCACAAACTTCTTACTGTTTCACAATTGAGGCATCTTGTTTCACTCGTGAGAATCCCTTGGAAAATTTCATGCACCCATGTTGGTTCAGGTTGAGGAGTAGGAGCTTCACTATTTCCTATCTTTGGCTTAGTACTACTTTGATGTCGTTCCGCTGCAAAAGAAAATAACTTGCGTTTTATTTTGTCTCAATTTTGTACAAGCCATATTACATACCTGAGGTGTTTTCAATCAATAATGTCACTACATAAACAAATCTAGAACTATTACATCACAACTCTGTACATCAAGGTTTCTCAGTAAACTGATTACCATCTTATTACGGCTGGAAAGAGAAAAGTTTCTTAATATTTATAATGATGTCATGGTTCTGCCACAGCACAAACTTAGAGCCAAGGAACAACTTTAATACAGTATCTCAGAACCCTGCAGGCACACCTGTATGTCTTATGACACTAAACATAAAACAGAATGATCGCTTTACCTTTATTTACAGCATGCACATAAACCTAATATAATATAAAGGCAAGGCAATCCCTGCACAGGCCTGGTCAGGCCCTGAGGGTTCCAGTTGGTTGAGGTTCCCAAATTTCAAGACAATCAGCACATGAAGATGGTACGGTTGTCAGCCCTACACCTTTATACACCAGTGATTATTCCTGGTACTCATTACTGTTATAGGCTGAGTCGACCCCAGGACCATTGTGCGGCCAGAAGGATTATGTCAATGGAAAATTGTAATGGCACCTTAGGGAATTAAACCTGTGACCTTCCAGCTTGAAGTGCAGTGCATCAATCAACTGCGCTGCCGAAGCGTAAAATTAAACTGAAGTGAGGACCATAACCAAAACTTACAAGACATATGGATTTGAAGGAGAAATATTTACGTCATATTAATAAGATAACAAATATTTTCTTTATGTCAGTGAGCAAACAACTGTATGTTGGTGCTACTATGTAAAATCTCTGTGTAATTAAAAGAAATGTTATCTATCATAAAGACATAATGAGGAAAACATCGACTGTGTTTTGTGTGTAAAATGCTATACATATAAACAGATTATGCAAAAAAAGGAGAGAAAAAATGTATGGGATTCTCAAAAACTAATGTAATTTGAAAGATGTATTTCATCAATATGTTATGGTAATCATGGTATGAGATTAGTAGTACTATTCCTTGTCAACAGTTCCTCATCATGTTTTCCTATGTTGTAATGCTTTTTCCTCCACCATTTCCCTCCAGGTATGTCTTGGTTGACATCTTCAGCTATTACCTTGGGGATTCCAATCCAGATCAGTCCTCTCTATTGCTTCCTGTAGTTTCCTAAGTGTTTGGCCATTTCATTTTGACTCATCTTTTTTTTTTTATTTGGTCAATTATTGGTATTTGCTTAGTGGTATTCTATAGTTTTTCATTTGTTACTGTTTTTGGCCCTTTTATATTCCATATTTTCCTTATGCACCTTCTGATGTACACTTCTAGATAACTGCCAATGTTCCTAGTTCTTTTCCAAGTCTCACACCCATACATAAGGACTGCTTTCACATTTGTCTCCAGCAGGCATACATTAATAATGGAGGATAACTGCTTAGATCTCCATGTAGAAAATAGCTGAATGAATGATGAGTGTCTTGCTGATGTCATTTTTTATATCTTGTTCTGTTCCTCCCCCTTTAGTTACTACAGATCCAAGGCACATAAATGTGTCTACTTCACCAATGGTGCTCCCACTGAGCATTAAACTTCTTTCCTCTTGATGTTGATTCTCATAATTTTGGTCTTATTTGGATTTATTTTAAGACAATATTTTCAAGCCAATTTTGTATGGTCACATACTTCATTTTCTACATCCTTGAAGGTGTGGGAGAGGAAAACAATATCAGCAAAATTTAGACCTACTAATCTTTCAGTCAAACCTGAGGTAATTCCTCTCTTTTTCCCTTCTACATTTCTCACAATATAGTCCAAAACTGAAATGCTCCCCAGGCAGTGAGAAACTTATCATAATGCTGTTTGACCATTTGGCCTGGAACAGTGATTCCCAAAGTGTGCTCTGCAGATCCCAAGAGATCGGCTACCAGTTCCCAGGGAAGTTGTGGATACATTTCTATAATGGCCACTTTGAATTTTGATGTTTTGTTCAAAATAATCTCTGAACTTGGCAATACTTTTATTTCATATGACCAATAAATTATTTGATTAAGAACTCCGTGTACCCACAAAGTGAGAGATAATCAGCAATTCTGGTCATATCATGCAACACATTATTATGCAAGCTACAGGTACATATTCATAGCAATTTAAAATCAGTTCTGAAATACAAGTTTTTAATTTTGGATACCTGTGATCTGAACACTTTATATTTACGTGAGCAAGGATGTGAGGATACGTGGGTATGTTTCATAGCCACAAGAGGTCTGCAAGCAGAAAATTTTGGGAAACACTGACCCGGAGGAACACATTCCTAACGAACATGCGCTCATAGTATATATTAAAAAAATGCTCTTGATGTTTGACCCGACTTGCTTTGCTTTCTTCAGTCACAGACAGAACGGGCTCTTACACGGACAGGACTAAGAGGTTGTTTCTGGGCTGTAACAGTGATTCTGGGTTTTGTCTCCTGTTATATGAGCAAGAGGACGTTTTGGTCATAAATGATTTCATCCAACAGATACTGGCATGCATGCACACACATGCACCTATGCTGCTGCTTCTGATCATTGGTTACCCAGAAAGGCACAAATTTGGTGGAGATTTGCCATGTGTTTAAGTGCCCCTTTAAAATTTGTTGGCACATTCCACACAACAGGTGTAACCCACCAGCAATGTCTGAAACCATACTACATAAGTCTTCATTGATGAGTTCACTACCTTTCTCCACACTCTCATCAGCTTGACCTGTGGGCAGACAACCTAAAAGCGAACAACCTTAAACCAAAGTGTCCACATGTTTTAATTCAGGAAATCAGTCAAACATCTGCTCTCCCCATGCAATGTCAGTGAAGGCTGTTTGGAGCACTTAATGCACTTCCCATGCAGTTTTCCCTGCGTATGAAGCAAAACTTAAAGCAGATGTGTTGCTCCTTCAATCAGTCATTAGAAAGTCATAGATTGCACTTAACCACATAACAAATACCTGTTAAAAAGCAAAGCAGATATAGTTGCAAAACTCACTACACTGCCTCTGAAGACAGGGATGCTATGGCAACTAGTGGCAGAAAACTGTACTACTTGTCACTCTCAGTCCCAGCTGCAAGTATTGAAGCTCTTTGATATAACTACAGACTTTAAAGTAAGTGAAAAAATGTCTTTATAACAAAATTAGTGCTGTATGATGCATATATCAAATTGAAAAGACAAAGTCTCTTAGAATTTCACAAGTACTACTGCATAAATCTGAGCCAAACAGATAAGCCTAAGCGAATGCAATCTAATGTGTTGGCACTCAAAGTAAGTAACAAATAAAAAAATGATAAAATGCCTCATCCCCATCAACTTAAAAAAAAGTATACTACAATTCATAATTGGTATGTTATGTTGTTTTTCTTTTATGGTTTACTCAGTGGCATAGTCAATATCTAAACTATGTAGCACTGGCGATGGCTATGAATATATGGCACAGGTGTTTGAAAATAGTTATAATTTTTTGTCTCATTCTATTTCAAAAATAAATTACAAAAAAATATTCACCTAAAATAATTTCATTGATATGATTAATCAGGAAGTTAAGGAATTCATGGGCATCTTGTTGCATGTAGTTATCGAACTCCTCTGGAAAGAAGAAGAGAATACGATTAATGTAGTTGGAAAGAGTAATAAGTCTAACACATCACTAACGAATCATCAGAACAATCCATCAATGTATATTACATATTAAGAATACCAACCTTTCTCTTTTCGCAGTCTAGCAATAAACTTTTTTGGTGCAATCGATCCAACTTTCTTCTTTTGTGTGGCAATACTATAGAACAGGTCAGCAAGGCATGTGAGTAGGGTCTCTTTTGTTCTTTTATTTCTTGCTTTATACTCTAAAACTTTTTCTCGAAATGGTTTACAAAAATATAGAGCCTGAAGGACAGAATTGCTGTAGCAAGTATTGCCAAACTGAAAAAAAAGGTATAAATAATTACAGGTCATTGTGAAAAATAAAGTGTATTTACCTGCATGTGCAAAGTTCATTTTCAAGTGACAACTGGTAGGTATTTCTACAACCCCCTTCAAAATAACTTTCACAACAAGAAACCATGCCATAAAAATATGCTATATGCTACAGTATAAAGATAACATCTACTCTGTACACCTATTATAAATATCAGAATTTGTGTATTTGGAAAAAATAAACTTACATTTACAAGCCCAAAGTAATGTTCATTAGGAGGAAATTGATCAGATCCAATATCTCGTTCCAGTTGAGATATATTGGCGCCCTGAAAATAGAAACTCAACACATTACAATAAGTCATCACTACTAGTTATTAAATGTGAATATAAAGGTAAATTTCATCATGTGTATCCTGAATAATAATGCAGGCTCAGACCTGCAAGCCATGCAACAATGACAGCACATCACCCATGAAAACCGAAAATCTTTAATCCCATTATTTTGTTTACTTCTGTTCCATCATGCCATATGGAATGTTCATCTAGGGAAATTCGACATGTAAAAAGGAGGTACTTTAGCTCCAAAATAAAATTAGTAAAATAATGGCAGGTACTATAAGTAAAGTCTCTGGTTGAGCATAATTGAGCAAATTTAATATTCTTGCACCTGCCAGTGTATTCTTTCTCTCGGTATTATCATTTTTTTTAACAACATGGCAAAATTCGAAACAAATTTGCAGACACATGACATAAGCCCAATGCACTTAAATGACCTACTTGTGTCAAGCACTAACCTCAAAATATCAGAAAGGTGTTTATTATACAGGAACCGTGTTATTCAATAACCCTACACCAACCACGAACGTTTATATCACGATATAAAAGTATTTAAGCCAGCAAGTACAGGGTATCATCTCTCTCCTTCCACTCAGTGCAATTTACCTCCAACAAAAGTTACAATTGTCTTCAAAACACGCAAGAGAAAAGGGTAATGGTAACACGACAATTTGTCTTTTTGCTGTAACACTCTAAACAGACAGTTACTCTTCATTTATCTTTGTATTCGAAATAAGTACTGTCATGACATGTTCTACATCCTCGGCTTAGTTCAACGAATGATCTACAGCAGTAAATTTTGTTCTATTGACGTGTAGAAAACGACTTTACATCAATGAATAAGAAGCTAATACAGAATTTATCAACAACTGTTGCATGTAAATACTGAAAGAAGGTGTCAAGAATATATGATTTTCGTCAACATTACCATTTTTGGATGTAAATTACGTTAAATTACAAACAATTCCACAATTTCATTTCACCTGACTCCCCCATCTTTACTTTTCTGACAGTAGCGCTACCTACAGATAGAAATTTTAAGTGTCGAAGCAGCATAATTGTCCTCGTTCGCACAAGGTTTCAGGTTTTCCAAATTTAGAAGAAGAAAGTGTTAATTTTCACCTGAATACATTCACAGACACTGTTTACATCAAACATTTGCGGACGAACATCAGCTGTGCGCACTAGGTATGAATATGTATTGATTGGCAATTAATATTTTCATACTTGGTTGGCAAGGCAACCGTCAAATGAACTGAACCAAACCTTAGAAAATGGAGGATACAGAAGCAACAGAACCACAAAAAAAGTCTACAAAGCGAAAGGCAAGAAATCAGTCAGAATGGAAACGAGAGAAAAGAAAACGTTCTATAATTGCGGGAGAACCTCATGTGACTGTCAGAGGAGAGATGACAGAACAGAAGAAGATTGGTTCTGATTGCCTCTGTAAACTGAAATGTTACGAAAAAATTGATGAGAAAACTAGACAAATGCTGTTTGATGGTTTTTATTCTTTGAAAACGTACGACGAACAGAATGCCTATTTATTTGGGCTAATCAGAAAACATGACGTTAAAAGAAAGAAAAATGCGGCATCTGACAGAAGAACGTGTACTTATAAGTACTATATTCGTTACAGAGGGCAAGAAACACAGGTTTGCAAACTTGCTTTTGCACATATTCATGCAGTGTCTTTCAGAAAAATAAGAACTCTGAGTGAAAAATTGGATCAGAACATCTTATTTCCCAGAGATGGCCGTGGAAAACATGATAACAGACCCACAAAAATCCCCCAAGAGACAAAAGACTTGATTAAAAATCACCTGTTTTCTGTAATAAAATCAAACGATTTGAAAAGCTTCATGAAAGAGGACAAGAACAGACAGATGGTGCCAGAACTGAATGTGGCTAAGCTGTACCTTCATTTCCTTCGAATGTATGAATGTGAAGCTTTGAACCCACAAACTGGTGAGTGTACAACTGCTTTACTTGTGTTAAGTAATGCCATTTCATTAGGAACACAGTGTTCTGTACAAAATAATGTTTCAACTGGAAATTTGGTGGAGTAATCCATAGATATGTGGTGTTTACTGGATAGTATGGTGCCTAACGTGTTGTATATCCGTCGAGATATTGAAGACTCCATGTTCTGTTGTCTTTATTAGCAGCCAGTGTTGAAATAATGAAAATTGTGTTGTAAATATTGTAATTTCATTGTTTTTGTTCCAGGGCAATTAATTCCGGGTTACATTCCGAAAGTGAAGAGTTGGTTGTATCGCAAAGTATTCCACGAAGAAGTGAAGTCTAAGGATTTCCAGACATTGAAGAAGAAGTTAGACATCTTCAGTGAGAGCCATATTCACAAGATGGATGAGATGGATCTTGCTGCTAAGAAGGACAGGAGCCCGAAGAAATCAAGAAGAAAGGGGACTGCAAAGAAACTTTCCTTGGTTGAGAATGCTATGGTACCTACTGATCATAATTCGGCTGCCAAAGCAGCTGAAGCACTCATGTTCCAGCAGAAAACTGCTGGTTTGGGTTGTTCCAATGTTCACTTCCCTATTGCTCCTAACTATAACACCCAGGGTACACCAACAGTCCAAAATATTCAGTTACAAGTGCAAAGAAACATTGTAGAAACTGCAAAACATCATCAACCAATGCAGAATCAGCCTCCATCCTTATCAGTATCACAGTCCATGAATCCTCACCAAGCCCATTCAGATTCAACTGGTCACCATCATTCCACACAAGAATTTCCAAACACTCATTACCATTTCTTAGCAGGAAGACCTGGGAAGGAACCTGTAGGCATAGGAAATCGCACCATGACACTTCTGCAGCATTCCATCAATCCTCAAACAATTGGAGCCATCTCGCATCACCATCCAATGACAACATTCACAGGAAGCATGAATGATCCACTGCAACGTGTCAGAAATTCCGCACAAAGTCAACACTATGGGGCAGCCACAGGCCTGATGCATTCAGCTGATGCAAATCAGCAGTTGGATTTGTCTGTTAATGATATGACAAATGCATTTTATTCGTAAAATGTTTTAATGTTATATGTTTTAGCGTGTTTACATCCTTTGGTAGATGTATTTTAGTACAGTGTATTGATATGAATTAAGTAATCAGTGCAAATTTTATTCTTTTTTAACCGTTATAAAAGTGCTTCTTAGTTTTATCTTCTTATAGAAGAGGGTGAATTAATAACATGCCCTTTTTAATTGACAGTTTTCTGTCATTGCATGAATCATAAAGCATGAATAAAAAAAGAAGTTATGTGTGACATATTGTGTACTGGAAGAAATATATAGTCGTGTGTGCTTTTATAATAAATGTGTGATTTTATTTAATAGTATCCTTTAGATTGGGCACCGCGGTTGTGTGGACGATTTACTAGTGACTGAGGTCTCTGAAAGTTGGCGATACTGACAATAGATTGTTGTGAAATAAGTACTTAACAGTGAGGATATTGCATGTGGAATATGTGAGGGACGACATTGATTCATTTGCGGATTTAGATTACCAGCGTTTCTTCTGTTTGAATTGTTTCTTGTGGCGTAAGGAAATGCATATTTTGGCGGGAAACTGCGTTGGTTCTTGGAATTTACAGCATCGAAAATCCTCGCGGGTTGATGAGGATAATCTGCAGCGTTGGTAAACCTGGCACATATGTTATTTACATGGAACGGATGTGGTTACTGGTCTCACCGCGAACGTGATGCCACGATGTGAGGTAAGCAGTGTGTAATTCAAAGGTCAAAAGGTTGGTGTTAAGTGTTGTGTACGAAAGAAACTTTGTTAGAAAGTTTATCTGTCGACATATATTTCCTCCGGAATTCAGCGGCATGTTGGCAGTTGGAGTGCTAACTGAGAATGCGAAGATGGTTATGTTTACTTCCCTCGTCATTCTGTTGGGCATTATTTGTGTTGTCGCAAACATAGATTCTTATGATGAAAACGAGAGTACGATACCGATTGTTATCAATACATGGCCATTTACAAATGCAACGCAAAGTGGTAAGAATTCTCACGTTACAATAGACATAAGTGGTGAGTTCCGATGCGATAACTGCATCAGACGAGTGTGTAAGTGATGGGTTAAGTTGCTGAAATTTTACATGAATTACCCTTTTTTTGATGAATGATTGGATTATGTGTAGCATGTGAGAAGGCATGTGGTTAACGTCCGTCAGGCAAACAAAGCACAGTAAGTAATGGAACACGGACATAGCATAGACAAGATGTGGATGTATTCCCGTCTCGTGTGTAGGGCTAATATTTTTTTGTTTTATTTTTTATTTTAAAGATGAATGTTGGGTACAATCGTAAAACATGGATGTTTTGCAGATGCCTAAACGATTGGAGGATAGAGAAAGCGAGTTTGGCTGAACCGATCATCCCCCCCCCCTTTTAAGCTTATCCTGAACCTTAATTGGCAGTATTTAAAAAAAAATTATACTGTGGTGTAAATAAAACTTATGAATTACACAACCTGAGACTTTTTGCTAAGTATCTAGGAAATTCGTGTTATTGCCACAAAGTTCAGTTGTTTTTAACTACAGGTTTGGCAGGGGTGGAATGTATTCTTGGTACGGCCCAGATTGAGTATGCCGCATGTTGAGAGATTTGAGGTTGTCACAGTGATATTGATAAAGATTCAAGCCTTCTCAGATATCAGTAGCATAAATCTCAGAATACATGAATCTTCAAATGCTCACAGTTTTAAGTGGTTAAGGATGCTAAGTGATTGTACCTAATATGGCACTCGCACATTGGTCAGTTGGGTTACATTCCTGGAAGTTTGGAGGCTAGGATAACACTTATCAAAGCCAAAATTATCAGTTCATTTTTTATCAGGGAGAAGAAAGGCTACGTGTTTTCGCTAAATATGATTAGCCACCATCAGCCCTAATTACTAGAATAAAAAAGGAGTCTATATTACAGCTGTGTTTAAGGTTGGTGGTCTCACCCTTTAGAAGCTAAAATAGTGTAAAAGGTACAGAATGCCTGCAATGTGTAACTTGATGTTTATAAATAAAATAATGTAATGTAGGCAATTAGATACAACATTCCTGGAAGCTATATGTGTATATTACAGTGGGATCATCAGAGTGTAGAAAAAGTGTGTATAGAGTAGGACTGGCTTCATTTCTTTAATCTTATTTTGTGATGTTTTGCTTCTGTTACTTATTTTGAATATGTTTAGTAAAGTTGTATAAGAATACTTGCATCTTGATATAATATGTCGCTTTCAGAGATAAAAATACATGTCTTAATTGCTTCGTGCTTGAATGCCTACTGAGCAGGCATAGGCATTCAAGCATGAAGTAATTAAAAGTGTAAAAGTGGTGTATGAAATTGAGATAAAAGTAATGTTTACAGTTGCCAACATACTGACAATAGGTAACACAGCCAAAACATCACAAAACAAGGTTAAGGAAATTATTTTATTGCAAAGTACCATCATACTCAACAATTGAATATCAGTTGTAGTTTTACAGCTGGTTAATCAGGCTACATGTTTTGGCCGTTTTATCTGGCCATCATCAGGCCTACAGAATAATATTGTCAATTAAGGTATATTCGTTAACTCTACCAATGGGATCCCATTGTTTACACTGGATAAAAGCCAGTCAGGTGCACTCCATCTACTATTACAAGAAATTGAAAATTAAGGTACTAAAATATAAGTCCAATGGATAAAAGCCAGTCAGGCGTGCTCCATCTACCACTACAAGAAGTTGAAAATTAAGGTAATAAAATATAAGTCCAGTGTAAACAATGGGATCCCATTAGTAGAGTTAACGAATGTACCTTAATAAAAGCCAGTCAGACAAGCTCCATCTACCACTACAAGAAGTTGAAAATTAAGGTACTAAAATATAAGTCCAGTGTAAACAATGGGATCCCATTGGTAGAGTTAACGAATGTACCTTAATTGATAGTATTATTCTGTAGGCCTGATGATGGCTGGATAAAACGGCTGAAACGTGTAGCCTGATTAACCAGTTGTAAAACTACAACTGATATTCAATTGTTGTGTATGTCGGTACTTGCAATAAAATTTATGACACATGCACAATGGGATGGTGTCATTCAAAATTAAGGAATTGAAGCTATTTGTACTCTGTATGCACTTTTTCTACACGTCAGTGATCTGACTGCAATGTATATGTGTTGCTTCCAAAAATTGTATATGTAATTGCATACATCTTATTACATTCTTTTCTAATTTTTTATGAACTTCAAGTTATATATACATGTTTATATATAATGTTACCTTAACTGACTGCAATATTTATTTATGTTTAATAATGCAATGGAAATGTGCATCCTTAAAGTAACAAGTTTAATAACATGTCTAAGAATGCCTACATCAGTAAAATACTAATTAAAACTGTGAAATCACCCCTTTTTTAAAATTGCCCCTTAAGATTACCTGTAACTGCAATGACGATTTTGGCATCAGTAATTATGGTTATGCTTATGCTATTTATGTGTCAATATTTTACACATGTAAAACAAACAAATGTACTAGATAAAGTTTTCTTTGTCCCTTATTAAGCACCATACCATGAATATATTTGGGGAGGTGGAGGTAAAACTCCATGCAGTCTTAATTCCAACACTACATGGAGATGAGTGGTCATGGTTGTGCCCTAACAATTTTATCCTCACAATAATAACTCAGACACCTGATGGATAGGAGCCCCATTGCTGCCATAGATGTGGTGGTGAAGAGAAAACTCTATGTATTGGGAATCGAACCTGGTTGTCAAGCCCATTGCATAATCACTACAGTGACAGCTACTGTGACTCATATTTGATATTTACACAAATTTAAAACTGCATATACATAAAATGAAATAGCAATAGTTGAAGAATAAAAAACCAACTAGAGTTGTGCTTCAGCCGGCAGCCCGGATACCACCCCAGCCAAACCGCACCCTGACTCCAGCACACAGCAATCCAAGAACAATAAAGCCAACATGGTAGTTCAACAACACAGTCGCAAACTCCTGAGGATGGACATATTAATGCCCGAAACACGTTGAATATCTAAGAAGTAAAGTAAATATAACAAGTGACATCTATTTGGTTTTTTATTCAACTATCACAATATGCACGGTCCAATAAACATCAGAAATACTGATGTTGGTAATACTTATGAAAGTAAAGTGGTTAAGTGTTCTGTGTACTTATTTAAGTACCACTGCAGAAGACATATGGGAGGCTGGAGGTACAGTGTTATACATTAACCTCAGAACTGTAGTGAGGCAGGTGTTCAGTGCATGGCAGAGCAGTGGAAATAGCTTCCAGTACCCTTTTGGATAGGTGGCTGTGTGGGTTCCAGAGTCAGTTTGAATGTAATGGAGAACAGAGAATCTGTGCCCTTGCCTTGAGTTGAACCATGATGCCCATCCATGTGATAGGGCATGGATATTTTAAGTCTGCAATTTGGGCCCCAGGCTGCTAGTTCGTAGTGTGTCTTATCTCAAAAGGAAAAAATCGAACAATGGGAATGTTGTGCTTGCATCTGTACCCCAGTAACATCTGAACAAACTGAATGATCTTCAGTAACACTGATATGTCATTCTACCAGATGTTTCAGGTATCATAACACAAATATGACCCTTTATTGTAAGTTAAAGAATGGAATATACAGCAAAAGAACCTAGAAGGGTACAGATCATAAACTTGGAAGTGGTGCTAAGGCCCAAATTGTTGTGTTAGGTTTCAATTTATTTGAGGGGGGGGGGTTATAGATATCAGTTACACCAGCGATGAGCAAAATGCTACCCCTCTAATGTTGAATTGCAGCCTGTGCTTTAATTTCAGAAACATGAAACAAAATGATTCAAAATTCAGTGAAGAATTATTTTATCACCATTCATACAGAATTATTCAGAGAATAGGTTTTATTACTGGGAGTACAGCATACTTTTTTTTTTACCAAAATATAAACATAATTTCCATCCCACGTAAAAATAAGTATCATGCTACTTGGCTTCATTGGTTATAGGTTTAGGAACTGGAACATAAAATGGTGGTTAAATGTAAGTGCTTGACAACACAGCATGTGTCTCAAAGTAAGGACTTATTAGGTATGAGAATTTTCACATTTTGTATGATTAATTCAATCGTTTTAAGATTAATTTCAGATGAGGTTTACAGCTCCAATATTGGCATTATTGACGGCAGTATTATCATGAATGATATAGAAGTAAAAAAAGTAGGTATTATCTATAATATGGCCTGCAAACAATTTTTTCATTTGTTGTGACCAAATATTGCTCATTAGTGAGGTACACAGTGTGGTATAACATCACCTGAAGTATTGTGCACAAAATAAAAATTAGTGTACATTCAATAAGTCATTTCCATGAATTACAGATTTTTTTAAAAGTAAAGATCCCTGTATCTCAGAATTAACAAAATGTTGCACCATCACAAGCACATCTATCTCTCCCTAACCCTTCTGCAATAAGGAGACAGTAATGTGAGAGCTGACTGTGTTGCTAATGATACAGACTAATCAACTTCAAGGCTTGACTGCTTTAACCATGGTGAAAGAGCCCTTGGTACCACTGTGATTATTGTTGGATAGGCCTCAGTGTCAGTCTGCACTTTCTGTCTGTTCTTGTCCATTAATGTAACATTGCCAAGTCACTCTACTCCTGATGTGCGCAGTATTTCCTTTTAAAGATTTTGTGAAAAGACTAACATGATTGGTTAATTTGATGCATAGTCAGGGCACAGACAGGGTGTGAGGGAGTGACATATATCAAGATCAAATCTTTTATTCATGGAAAATATGGTATGGGGCCTGCCATCAGTACATTCTAATGGCATGAATCCTAATTTCACAGCTTGGAATAGTATATACTTGGAAAATAAGTCAGCCCTGGATGCTGTAGAAAAGGGTTGTGCCACTTGTGAATATGAACAGTGTGATGGAACTGTAGGTTATGGTGGCAGTCCAGATGAAAGTGGAGAAACTACATTAGATGGTATGATTATGGATGGGTATGTACATAAATATAAAGACACTATTGCCTGATAAGGTATGTACATGTGACAGGGAAGTTCATAGTTTTCAACAACAATATATCACATACGTTAAACTATGAGCCTTTGAAAGTGCACCATAAACACAAGCTGCCTGTCAACTTTTGTGTTGTGAAATAACATGTCTTTGCTTAATTTAATGGTGGGTTTTTAAGTGGTAGGTTATACAGCATCCGTCAAGATACATAGGATTGAAAAGAAGTAGTTTTGGGATTGCCAGTAAATAAGAAGACCCCAGTGTGATAGCTGAAATCCTGGAACATGCCATTTAATTATACAGAATGGGCTAAAAACTATGTGGCAAATTTAATTAAATATTATGAGAATACAAAAAGCCACATTGACATGAAATCACACAATTTGAGGAAACATTTCAACATTTATTACAGGAGTGGAATGTGAGCTCCCTTGCTTACACTGCAGGTATCCCAGTGATAGCCTGCATCATTCCATGTTCACTGTAGCATGCAGAGGTTCCCTTGTTGACCACCTCTGTTGTGTGTGGCTGCAGCTTTTGTGAGTTGCATTAAACACAGGAAGGTACATTGGAACTTATGAGTTGGAACAAAGTACAGAAAGCCACAATAATAATATACAACAGCACAATAATAATACACAACAGAACTTGGGTCTTCATATTCAGCAGAACTAGTGTATTTAAAAATGTGTCTTGATCATAGGAATTAAATTATACAATAAATTGAAAGGTCAAATAAGGAAGCTGGAGAAAATGTACACTTTAAGAAGTGGGAAAAAAATAGAGGAAGGGTGACATTTAAATGAAACAAAATATATATATATATATATATATACCTTTTACCTTTATTTACAACTGTGCATAATCACTTTTCCACATAATCTCCTCCAACTTCAGTACACTTTTGCCAACGTGTAACAAGTTTATGAATTCCGTCCTGTTGCCTCCCAGACCTTGCTTTGTCAAACTAACTTGTTTACCCCACTTTTTCTTGCTGAAACTGCTGTACCCAATGTCTGTGCTTACATCAACACATTTATCCCCATACACTGCCTGCATATGGCGATGGATGTCAATAGGAAGAATTGTTTCTGCAGTCAAGAACTCAATAACGGCACGTTGTTTTAACCTCATGTCCTCACAGCCTTGCATTTTGACTGGCACTGAACTGGAGTTACGGATAGCTATGGGTTCAAGGTTATGCACAGTGGAGGAGAGATATCGCGTGACTGCATGGAACCGGTTTTATCCAATTCTCATTACTCTAATAAAAGGATGACAGGTGGCATCTCTTCTCAGCCTGTCCTCATATCTCATTGATTAGCAGAATTTCATTTTCATTTATTTGCCCTTGGGGAAGATGACTTGTTTTCTTGTTAGGTGTTCCGATTTTAAGTTAGATGACTTTATGGATATGCAAAGTGAGTTGCACAACATCCATATATCCACACAGACCTCTGTGTGAATATATGGATGTTGACCAATGAAACTTTTTCAGGCTACCAGCCATGTCAGAGATAATATTCAGCATATGCACATGATGTGCTTTTACTTGGACTGTCACTGAGAGCAATTAAAGAAGCAGCATTAATTACTGGATTAGTAGAAATGAAAGCAAAAAAAAAAGAAATGACCGTAAACAGAAATATAACAAATGCAAAGAAAGATTTGATAATAGATGGACTGGTATTAGAAGGGGTTCAGAGTTTTAGATATTTAGGCACCTTGATAAATTCAAGAAGTGTAATAAGTGAAAAAATAAAATCAAGGATTGCTGAAGGTAATATATGTTTTGATAATCTGGGACAAATATTTAGGTCTTAGGGCTATGAGTAAAGCATTTAAAATTAAAATAAATAAAATGATGGTGAAACTAATTGTAGAGTATGGAAGTGAAACATGGCCAGTGACAGAGATGGATATGAAGAGACTGAATACATGGTAGAAGAAGATATTAAGGATGATATAAGGACCAATGTTAGAATAAGGAATGTGGAGAACAAGAACTAGTCAGGAATTGTGGGAGCTATACAAAGATTTAGACATAGCAGCAGACATAAAAAAAGGAAAGGATTGCAATCGAAAGGACGTCTAGTAAGAATGGATCACAGAATGGTAGTTAAGAAACATTTGAGAGTAAACCAGAGGGAAGAATAAGAATGGAAAGACCTAGATGAGATGGCTGGAAGATGTTGAAAAGGTTTACCATGAAATGTAGGTTAAAAGATGGCTACAGAAGGGACTGGACAGGGAATAATGGGCATCTGCAATTAAGGAGGCCAAGGCTCTTGGAGGGCCACTGAGCCATGGAATCAGTAAGTGTGTAAGCAGCCACATCAGGTGGTTGAACAGTGAGTCAAGCACTTGAAGCAGCTGCTAGCCTGAGAAAGCTTTATTGAATTCAGTTACTGTGAAAGATTTATATTATATATAGATGTCTTTTCTTGAAGAATCATAGTGTCAACCTTGTGATCCTGGAGCTGTAGCATCTGCTGATTTTCCAGTGTCATGTTGGCAGTAAACAGGGTGGAACAAGGTGTGCTGCAGCAAATATGGGAATAAGTAACCTGTTGTTGGGACACCTGCAGGGTAACTGAAGAGCTCTTACTGAACACCTGTAGAGAAGCTTGAAGTGTTTCCTTATATTGTGTAAGTGGCAACATGTCATTGCAGCTCTCTGTATTTTCACAATATTTCATTCAATTTTCCAAGCAGGTTTTGGCCTGCCCTTCATAATGGCAAATGATTTGCACACGTTACCTGAAACTTTTTTTTTTTTTTTTAATTTAACCATTTTATTACATCTTTTTTTTTGTTTGTTTTTGTCCCTCTAAACCTAGCACCCAAAATTGAAGGGACCATTTTAAGTACTGTATTTTGACAATA
>Ga0136643_10000833_pt1 | contig 35774 bp, 16 predicted proteins | sample TergutLab28metaG_FD_96883 | JGI IMG/M metagenome (GOLD analysis project Ga0136643, IMG submission 96883) | Labiotermes labralis P1 segment gut microbial communities from Petit-Saut dam, French Guiana - Lab288 P1 (version 3) (version 3) | ecosystem: Host-associated > Arthropoda: Insects >...
CATTTCCTTGGGGTAAAGGCGGCCGGTGCGTAAGGCTGACAACCTTACCACCATCCTGTGCCGTTGTCAAGAAATCTGGGAACCTTAACTTCCTGGAACCCTCTGGGTCTGTCCAGGCCTGTAATGGGACTGCTTTACTATGTCTATTCACATTTATGTTTGCTTAGTCTATCTAGTGATAAAATCGTATAAATTGCTGATTAGTTGTTGTATCTATAAGGTTATGTTTGTCCGGGTGTTAGAATTGTTAAAAATATGAAGTCTATTTACATTACCTATCTAAAAAAGTTGCGTTTATCTTGTTATTAAGATTCTGTGGTGTCTATTTACTTTACATTAATTATTGAATTTACAGAAAATGCAATTTGACTGTTGTTAAAACATGCTTACCCTATAGGTCTCATGCACGGGTTGAGAGAGGACTGGTTGGAATGCGTGGGATTGTGGGTTAGACAACAAGTGGGTTATAACATGTAGTATTTGAATGAAGGAGGTCAAACATAGGATTATGCTCGTTCAGATGTTGTTCGGGGATGAGTTTATTATTATGGTGGAATGACTGGATGTACATTTGTTCATATGGAAGCAAAAGGTACAGTGTGTTGATCTGCTTGAGAAGAGTCATAGTGTCGACAATGTTACCATATTCATGTCTGCAGTTATACATATGTAAAGCATATGCCGAGCGAGGGTCACTGTTTTTAATGTACCGTGTGTGTTCCCGGAATCTTAATTTTAAGTTTCGGCTTGTCTGCCCGACATACGCTTTGTGGCAGGTCTTGCACATAATTTTACTACTATTTGCTCATATTTATAGAATTGTATTTTAGTAATTTTAGACCACTCACTTGTTTCAGTGTGATGATACAGAGGCTGTGTAATGCAATTTTGACCTCCTGATGATGAGCACATGTGCTCGAAACATGTAGAGGCATGAAATAAAACTTACTGTGAAACAAATTCTGTGCATCAAGTTGGTTAAATATTGAGATAAATGTCTTGAAATGTCTACTGTTTGCTGAGATACGACTATCAAATTTTATGCCTTTGTGCCTTTTAAATGGTTCAGTGTACAAAGAACACAGGTATAGGGCATAAAATATTAAGATCACAATTCAACTGTAATAACAATGTATGACTTGGGACAATGAGACATCTGTAGTCAAATGAGATTTTCAACAAGAGATTTGCATCTGTAGTGAGGTACGTAAAACAGCACAGAACATGCCTGGAAAATGTGTGGAATCTCAGCTCCAAAATTTCCATTCTACTCTTCTGCATGATGCCCGTTCATTCTGTAACTTTTATGATCTTACCCACACATACAATTCAGTCCTTTACACACCATCTCACCCACTCATGCAGATAGCAATGAGAGGATTATACAAAGGCTACAAATGTAATGGTAAAAACTAAACAAAACACATATCCAGTTTCCTCACTATTCAACTAATCAAAGAACGTAACTATGGATACAGCCATTATCTTCCTCATCGTCTGCCCGAGTCCTATGCCTGGTTGCAGATTATTAAAAAAAATTCAATATTTCATCTTTCTACAAGCCTCCCAAAGTATGTTTCGTATCATTTGATACTTTATAATACTTATCCCTCCTAGGTTCCACACTGACACTACTATGAAGATAATGGTAAAGACACCACCATAACATGCCATGACTGCAACAGGTGAAGGAGTAGAGGTATAGCATTCCTCATGCTTTAGTTTAGAACCAGACTGGATGAACAGTCAACACCACACCAAAGCTAATCTATCTTTTGCCAAGAAACCCAGAACCCATTGTCCAAGAGCATGGTTGACCCCCAGGGCAGGTCTGGACGTGTGTGGAGAGACTCCTTGCCCTCACCAGGGGTTTGAACCTAGACTGCCAAAATCTCTACAACATAGATTATTACAAATAAAAAAATGAGGTGTTAACAACTTCCTTTAAGTACAGGAGAAAACCTGGTTAGGAAAAAGAACAAAATGTTTTATTTTACTAGAAAAACACAAGAATTTCACGTGGGCTATATGACCACAAGACACAATGTGCTTTTTTGTCCGTAAACATTAACTACAGTTGCAATGGCACCAACGACAGACACTGAGATGTTGTGGCCTTGAGTGAGCAGTAGGTGTGGGGGTGGGGGCACCACCTGGTGTGTGAAAAAACTCAGTGATGGAATCTAGTGTTGACACTTATACTGCTTTATATCCCACAAATCCTATATTACTGATGTTCAACGACCTACCATTCTTTTATAAAAACCCCGTACTGCACTCTGTTACAAAATCATATTTATAAAGTACAATATTATGAATAACACTACACTGTAATATTGCAGTTGATGGGTTATCACTGGTATGGCATGTAAGACCACAATGGGTGTTCTGTATTCTGACAGTAGTCCACCTTCCATCCCTATTCCCTACCCTCTGCCCCAAGTACAAATGTGTGTCTAGCTGTTGTTTTTGTGACTATATTCAGTCGTCACGTAATTCATTCAGCTGGCACTAACCCAGAGCTGACAAAACTGTGAAGATGGGTGATGTGATTGTGTACTTTGGGAGGTGGGTCTGGGTTCTTTCCCTGAACAGGGCATGAAGCTGACCACTCCTCTGCAACCAGTGTCAAGTTAAGGAAAAGTGGAGTTACACCTCTACTCCCACCACAAGCCTCCACAGCATTCACAAGGACAACTTTACCGTCTATCCCCTGTACAATTACCCGAGATCCCTTTCAACTATCACTGACTCTTCTTTACCCCACCAAACAAAAAACACTTGAAGGTGATTTACATATTGCAGTATTTAAGTTATTTTAACCCATTCAGACTTTGCTAATGCAGAGCTGATGACAACTTGGTGTGAATGGCAGTCATGTTGACTTTCTGTCTAACAATACCTCTCCTGGTACTGAGATTTATAAATAAAGTAAAACCCCAGTCAATGTTCCACACTGCATATTCAGTGTCACTATTGCCAAACCAATAATCTCTTGGTGACCCCTTCTACCCACTACCCCCCAAAGAAGCCTTAAATGGGGGTTCACTGCAACATACAAGCATAAAACAAGCATGCACAGAGGTATCAGCGTAATCCCAAAGTCATGGCTGCTACAGGGTACCTCAAAACATTGGGGTGTTCTAATGTTACTATAACACAACACTTAGCCAGATGGACCATGTGTATATTGTTATAGTAGTGAACTGCACACACCCAATACAAGTTAATATTATAGTTGGCTAGTTTCCATCCAGCAAAATCTCTGCGAGTGTTTCCTCCAGTATCTCTAAAGATTTATGCTTTCCAGATTGCATTACTTTAAAGTGCAATTACCAATCTCATCAAATATACATACCTGTAAAACCTGTTTTGAGATCCTTATCATCTTCTGTTGAGCTGTGTCGCCTTCTCTTTTCATCTGAAGCACTATTCCTTATTCCATTTTCACCCCTGCCATCACTCTCACTACCTCTTCTAATTGCAGCACTCTGAGTAAGAACAACTTTACAACTTGTCCCTCCACTCTTCTGTAACGAATCTACCCTCTCAGACTGCGACTTATTACGTCGATTCAGTGATGGAGATGGGGAACGTGATGCTTTGCCACTCAATGTGGCACTATTTGCTATGCTTGGGCTTGATTCACCTTTCCTCCACCTAGCTGTATTAAGTGGCAAACTATCACGAACCTGACTGTCAACTATCCCACCACCAGATAACAAGATCTGCTCTCGTAAGTGAGAACTTTCTTTTCCCGAATTGCATGAAGACGATTTCTTCCTAGAGTCCCTGCGCTTGGTTTTAATACCTGAAACCTTATGTTCTGATACTGAATGAGATGACTTTAAACCTCCAGTCCTCTCCTTTTCTGCCTGCTGGCATAAAACGGTAAACTCTGAATCTCCCACTCCAGAAGAAGGATAATTCTTTCCTGACACTGTTGTACTAGTACTAGTGGGCCCCTTTCCTCCACGCTGCTGCTGAGAAGTGACTCCTGATCCTAACCCTGCAATCTCCCCAGTTTCATTCCTCATACGAGACTTCAATGGAACATCATCCAAATCCCGGTCACAATCATGTTCACCACCTCGTTTATCAGACGTTTTCAGTTTCGTTCTAACCTTAGGAACAACATCTGATCCCACCGTCCGTTCATTTGGCATCAAACTACTCATATGCTGTTGTCTCTTTGTAGATGATGAATCACTTGCACTGGCTTTTATAAGAGTTTTTGTTGAAAGTTTACCACTTGAGGAGACTGTTTTTCCTCCTGTGAGAGGCAAGGATGCTGCATAAACATTTGTGGCAGGTTTCTTTATCCTAACAACTGCTCCTGGTTCCCCTTCCCCCAGCACATTATCTGTTCCACCAACTCCCACTAAGTTTGCACTGTCACGGATTTTAGATGAACGATTAATTTTTCCTGATGATCTTTTGGTGGTAGATGGTTCTCCTGATTTACCTACACTGCTGCTACCACCACCACCACCACCACCACCACCACTACCACCAAACATGTCCTTATTATGCTGCCATTTCTTACTGCTGCTGTCCTTAGAACTCACAACAACGGCTGCATTGCGGCCACGAAGAGAAATGTGTAGGGGTGGTACTCGCGGCTCTTCTCCAGTCTGCCCAGCTGTGTTGGCTCCAACACAGCTACTAACACTGGATGGGCCTGTTGTACCTGCCTGTCCACCTGCAGACCCACCAAACAGCCTTCCACCAGCAATAGAACTTGAGCGCCCATCAGTTTTTCTAGCTGTTGGAACATTTACAAATGAAACATCAACTTTGTAAGCTGAAGTCACGGGTTCACTTTTTTCAAGCTTCAGCCGCAGTTTGATCTTTTCCCCTGGGCCACCTGGCTGTGCCACAACTTGTTGTGGCGGGCTGCATGGTTTCCTAGGTCTGTGATGGTGGTACCGAACAGTTGAAGAAGAAGCATCGCTACCAGTTGACCTCACTGTTGCCTCAGAATCAGACTGATCTGTTGTAGTGGTTGTATCAGCTCTCCTGGATATAGTTCCTGTACTGCTGACATCATCATCATCATCAGAGTATAATGAGTTGTTAGATCGATCATTTAGAGGAGAAGGAAAGTAAAAGAAAGGATCATCCAAAGCTGTATCATTGGTCTTGGAGTTTCCCCCTGTTTCCGAATTCGAGGGGTTTTCTGGCTCACTTTCAGAACTGCTCTCCTCACTTGGCATTGGTTCCAAGTGACCTGTTAGAGGATTAATGAGAAACTGGCGACGTTTTCCCCGAGAAGTGAGAGGTGGAGGTGAGGCAGGAGGACTTGGAACAGGTTCAGATGTTTCTGCTGCCTGATGACTAGTATCTTTGAGAGCCTCTCCCAAGTCTCTGCAACCCTGCTGATCCTGTGAAGATTGCTGTGGTTGATGTGGGGTTATATAATGATGCTGGAACACTGTTCTCTGCTGCTGGATTATGCTGGCATTATTCTGAGTCTGCTGTTGCTGTGATGATGGTTGTGCTGATGAATGATTTGCAGTGACAAAATTCTGCTGTGGTTGGCCAACTCTGGCTGGCTGCCAACCACCTACAGAAGTATTCTGACCAGTACCCACTGTTGTTGAGGAAGTAAGCAATGCCCCTGGTTGATGTCGCACTGGTTGCTGTGGTACTGGTTTCGCAGAACTATTTGGGACCACAGATGAAGAACTACCGATACGGCCATCTCCATATGGTCTTGAATAGTCATTGGTGCTGTGGCCATAAGCTAGAGATTTCACCTGTGCCTGTGGCAGAACTGTTCCTGGGTCCTTTGTCACGGGTTGATGTAATGATCTTTGTTGAAGCTGCTGGTGTAGCCTTACTTGTTGTTGTTGTTGTTGTTGTTGTATGCGAGGGTATGGTGGTGGATTGGATGCAGATGGGATTGCAGAACCTTGCATAAAATGTGGAGGTTGCTGACGTGCAAGTACAGTGTTGCCAGTATTTCGAGATGTCAAAACTGTACCTACACCAGCTGCCATGGGTGTTGCTGAAGGCTGAAGCCTCTCCAGTGGTGATGGTCTCTGCTGCTGCTGCTGCTGCTGTAATCTAACAGAGGCTGCTGGAGACTGAATCAAATGTGGCTGATGGTGTGTTACAGGCTGTGCAAGCTGCTGTGTTTGATGATGTGATGAAGACCCTGCTTGTATCTGATGACCTCTTGATGTGGATGTAAAAACAGATTGTTCTTGAGGAGTTCCTGAAGAATATACCTTTTGCTGGAGAGCTGATGTTGATAGATGATGTCGGGGATGAGGTGAAGGGACTGTCGAGATTATTTGGTGATTTGAAAGGGTGGGGACTGACGAAGAAGCCGCGATAGCTACAGAGTTTGAGACCAGCTGTTGTACTGGAACTCCGGTGGATTGCTGACTTGTAACACAAGTTTCAGAAATTCCAAGAGCCTGCTGTGGGTTATGTAAAGTCCGATGATGCAGGCCTGGGGAATCAGTACGAACAGATGGTGGAGAAGGTGTAGACGAAGTGGAGGAGTTGCCAACCTGGTAAGATGATATACCTACTGCATTCACAAAGGCAGATTGCTGATGGGAAGTATGGTGGTGTAACTGCTGAAGCTTGCATGAAGTAGAAGTAAGGTCAGTATGTTGCTGGAGGGTGTTGGTACCCACTGGTGTAGGAGGTTCACCTGGTCTTCGTCGTACTGGAACTTTCTTCAGCTGCTGCTGCTGCTGCTGTTGTTGTTGTTGTTGCACTGCTTGGTGCTGTGGACCCCTGACCCTGCCTATTACTGCTGACTTATCTCCCACACTTGAGATATTTCCTGGTGGAGGAGGCAGCATTTTGTTGGCCCCTGTAAAGCAAATTAACACTGCTATAACAAAATGCAATTACCAATCACTGTTAAAACATACAGTGAAACCTCTTTTTACTGTTCCCCTATGCATTGCTCTCCTAGAAGTACTGTTCATTCACACTAGGCCCTTCAGAAATGATGGACAGAAGTCCAATATACTTCTTCCAAACATTCCTATTAAAAACAGACTACATAATTTGCAAGGAAATATGACAGGTTACATCTACAATTATGTTACCATGTTTAAAAAAAACTAGCTCTAAAGGGTACAAGAGAACAAGTTACAAAAACACAATAAACTGGATATGTCATACGCTGATAACCTACAGAGATGGAAACATACGAGACAGTACTTCTTAATAATTCTAAACTAGTATCATGAGACTGAGTCCTCCTCAAGAAACCGAAATGCAGATAATCAAGAAATTTACTTGCCTTGTGTGGGACCCAAAGACTCAGTCACACAATAGTCCTGCTGAATCCTACTGAGAAGCAGTCCACTCTACAACCACAAGCACTATTTACCTTCAATTTTAATATTATCCTCACAACTGTACCTAGATCTTGAACCTAACTTTTCCCCTCAGACTCTGACTAAACTTTTGTAGGCCCTTCTCATGTCTCTCATTTGTGTTCCATCTTCCAACCAAATTCACCATAAATGTTCATACCTGAGTTTGCTGCAGGTGGCGTCACACCTGTGGAGCCATCATTTTGCAGCAAATTTACAAGCAATGGGCTTGACAATGCCACATTGTTGGTACCAACAGTCCTAGGGCCGATGACACCAGGCTGTTGTGATGGTGGTTTATTTGCTGCACAATAAGGCTGGCCAGCCTGAGGTTTACAAGGCTGTGCTGTTGATGGTTGCTGTAAGGCATTTCCACTAATGCTTCCACTAGAACTTGGAGTGGGTGTGGGGGAAGGACCAGGGTAAGGCGGGGGAGGTGGTGCTGCAAAACTATGATGGTTAAAATTCCCTGTTCCTGTAGCCACAGGTGTGGAATTATGGTGGTGGTGATTTGACTCTGATGCCCTGTTCTGCATGGCATGTGCTGCATGATTCATGCTTGCATAAGGGAAGGGTGCGTGATAATGATGTGTGGAACCCCGAGAAGTTGAGGCCATTGCAACAGGTTGTCCTGTAGACTGTATCACATTTGGGCTAGGCACAGAATCTGATGTGGGTTTGGGTGGTGGAAATGGAGGAATTGGATCACCATCTGTTGGTGCCACAACATTCGGGCTACGGAATTGTTCTGCGGAAGCTGCAACTCCTGCAACTGTAAGAGGATACAAACAAATTTAAATTGATATAACCCATTACCACAAACTCATGTAACATGAACTGTAACCTCACTTCATTATAATGGCGTTCCTTGAAGACCTGACAGTCATTTAACTGATCAAGAACCTTCCTACATAAGTACATTAAGGAGATATTCATCTCCATTCTCACAGTCTGTCCTACACTAATTCAATCCAGTTCATACTTCCAGAACTTTTCATTAACACAATATAATACTTCTTTATATGACCACAATTTTTGAACTTAATGATTTTTAAATGACCAAATATATTTCAAATTCTCAAATGAATAATCATTGGCCACTAACCACAAGGCGGGATGTATCTATCTGTATCAATTAGCCAATAACTCTTCCAAACGGAGTCAATCCTCCATATGTGAAAGTTACAAAGTACACAATTAATATCACTCATTTTATGCATTGTCATTTTACTCAATTATATACACCAACAAACGCATACAAAATGTGTAAAATTGTAAGTTATCTGTATATACAATCTCTCCTACATATTTTAGCAAACATTTGCCATCTTCAGGGAGACAACGATTCAAAGAATTTATGCAAGTATAAATTTAACAAGTCAGAATTTACATATACAGTGTAAAAAAAGTGGTAGCAGCTAGACATAACATCAAGTGGTAGCAGCTAGACATAACATTATAAACATTACATTTTTAACAATGGATATATAAAATCTGACTTATTAATTTTACATTCATATAAATTCTTCTGTACAGTTTTCAGCTTGCAAATGGCAAACATCTGCTATAAAATGCAGCAGAGATTATGTATATAAAACAACAACACAGGTAACTTGTAACTATATGCACTTTATATGCACCTGTGAAGAACATGTTTATCTGAATGCTACATCAATTAAAAATTAAACGTTAAGAGAAACTTTGTTCACATCTTTCTCACTGCATCACTTATAACAGAATATAATTTATTGCATTTCATATTTTAATTTCATTACAGCAATGACATATTGACTACAAAGATGCACATACACCAAGGACTGCTGCAACACTCAGTTTTCTCAAAAGACTAAATTCTCTACTTGTGGTCCAACATGCACAGCTTCCCTGCTTGTATAAACAACATACAATAACCAATGAAATATATTTTAACCTCTGGGTGATGAATTTGGACATTTAATTTTCTGAGCACTCTTCATGTAAAATGTAAATATTTTATTAACCAAAAAAAGATGAAACACGTGATATTTTGTAGAGGGAAAAAATGGAGTGTGTGTGCAGCATGTCACAAACATTTCAGTAAGTATATCTTTTGAAGAAATATATAAAACATGATCACTAGGGCGTAGCAGTAAGCCAGTCCCATATATAGTACACATGGTGGCTGAAGTTTACTGCCACAGATGATATTAATATTTAGCCCACTTCATTTTCAAATACTATGGAGAGGTAGATTTACCATGCCACTGCACACAAAAACTTGGTTTTTTGGCTAGTTTAGGTGTGTGAAATGACATTAGACCATAAGAACCTGAGAAAGGTAAGGGGGAGCTTTTCATGTCTCCTAACTTGACTGCACATGGTCACTGCAAGTCCAAAATATGAAACAACCAAATCGCAGGCATTACTAGCCTTCACGTGTTGCACGACTTGTGTAAAATGCACCATGGAAGTACACTTACAGTAATTTCCATACAAAGTAAATCACTTTCTTCATTTAATTGTATAGGCTAATATTTGTGATACCTGAGAATGGTAATGGAAATATGCTCCTTATATATGAAAATTTTCATGTGCAATAATTTGGTGAAAACAGTCCCACTTTTTAAACTCAAACACAGTTCACACATTCTTCATATGTATTAAAATATGTAACACAGGCCTTGCAATTAATCTTGATTATCACAAATCAATGGCTGTAGCACAAGCATACAAATACATACCTCCCACAGCTGCTGCTACAGACTGTGCCAAAATGTTGGCTAGACCTGCCACAGTACCACTGTTTGCATGGCTTGGGCCAGCAACAGTAGCACCATCCTGCATCACAGCTGTACTGCTTGTGGAAGGTACAGAATTCCCAGACACATTTGCAGTAATAGAAGTGGCCCCAGAGACAGCTGATGAACCACCATTTTCATCACTTCCATGAGGTCCTGAACTGGCTGTTCTTAATACAATCTCCTGTGCCTCCCCTCCAAAACGACCAGCTATGCGTAGTGAAATAACCTAAAAAAAGGCAGGGGGGTTTCACAATTTTAATTAGAAGATTGGGTAACCTTTAAGTCCCCAGACACATCCATTTCTCCACTTGCAGGTTAAGATAAAGGAGTTATCAAGTGTATCATTCTATATGCCGGACAGAGCAAATGTGAAAAAGTAAGGGATGCAGGGTGCAATGCAAAAATGTTAAGAATGTAATTTTTCTATAGATAAGCAAACAACACGACTAGGTGTGCCATGTAATGTAAAATAAATTCCTGCGTTATGCATTGTTTTATTACGCTAAAACAGATGCAGTACTGAAGATATGGAATGGGGGCAAAAGAGCTGAAAATAAAATTTTCATTTAACAAAAAACAACAGTACAGAAAATCCCTTCTATTCAAATTCAAATTAAAGGAAACTGCCAAACGTTTTACATGTCATCTACATTACATTCCAATATGATGCAGTTAATACATATGGAGTGGTTATAACAACATTGTACCTCTTTCTATCTTCAATGGCTGATGCCAAAAAATCAAGAGTTTGTAAAGGAAATTTTACTTCTTTTTATCATCAAAAGAGATCTGTGTTCCTCCGGCTCTACAAACACACACACAAAACAAAAGAAGTTTATATATGCCATTACTAGCAATTTATACAGTCTTCACAATTTTAATACTTCGACCGAGGCTAAAAGTCGATATACACATTTCAATAATTACCTGATCTCCTTCAACCTGCACCGAGAGAATGCCAAGTTGTGTGAGGGCTTGGTCACCTTGCTGTGCCAGGTGACGCAGCCTCAGCGCTGCTTCTCGTGGGATGGTGAATGTCACTCGCACAGAATTCCATGGCTCCACTTTTGCAACACGCAGCGATTCACCTTTACCTGAACAACAGACATTAATATCTGAAAAACAGTCCTCCTCAGAAATTATTCCTATTGTAATTAATATTTCAACCTTTACAGAGCAGTAGTTTCAAATTTATACAAACTTCTTTTCATTGGCAATACTGCTGCTCATAGTGCCTAACACTTGCAAAAACGTACAGTATATACGTCACAACTTTAGATTACAAAATTTCAGGAAGAACTTCTTATATGCACTACAACTTTTCACATCTCAACAGACTGCTGCCCATCTGGGCATGGGAAGGATGAGGTGTCACGTGAGTGAAGAAGACTACATAACAAGCAGCTTTATGAACCGTACTCCTCACCAAACATTATTCAGGTGATCAAATCAAGAATGGGAACGGTACGGCACATGGCATGTATGGAAAACAGAAAGGGTGTACACAGGGTTTTGGTTGGGAGACCTGAGAGAAATAACCACTTGGAAGACATAGGCATAGATGGGAGGAAAATATTGGAGACATAGATTGCATAGATCTGGTTCAGGATAGGGGGAGGTGGTTGGCTCTTGTAAATGTGTTATGAACCTTCTGTTTCTGTAAAACATGGAATATTTCGTGACTAGTCAAGGACCTGTTAGCTTCTCAGGAAGGACTCTACTCCATGGAGTTTATCAGTTACGGAATGCTGTCCACAACATAATAAATAAGATGTTCTGAAATAACTCAATACAAAGAATACTGACGCATGAACAATCACTCGTCTTGACTGCACAAGTTAAACCAGACATGCGGACAGCCAAAATTATTTTCAAAGCCAACAGCATCCAAATTTTTTAATATCAGCATCACTAGAATTAAAGAGGTGTTTCAGAGATGAAGCACAATATGCACTTGACCACACAGTTTCTCAATTTTAAATTAATGAACACTGTATATGATTATTTCTTGGCAATACATATAGTTCATCCTACATCCCACACATGCCACTCACGATTCATCACACTACACTGTATGTAACCACTGCACCAAAATAAACTTTAAACCTCCAATATCTTCCAGTCAGTTACTCCATGCCCCTCTTCTTCCTCACTGTCCCTAATATCCAGTTGTTTCACCCTGATGATATTCCCTCCACATACTTCCTAGCCTGCTGTTACTAGTATATTTTTAAACTGGACCTGTTCACCTTCCACTAATCCATTTGTTTTTTCTTATTTCTGCAGTGTCTTAATTTCCTTACTCTGTTAACTAAAATATATTAACCTCTCACACTCTTGCTTGTCATTCTCCGACTCTTCTAGTATTCCGCTCAATTATAATTCATTTAATGATGTTACTGGTATTTACATTGCATTCAAATAACAAATTGCAAAGCATGTGGGTCCTTTCAAGGATGCAAGTTGGGCAAAGGAATACAACAAGCAATAAGAAGTGAGACTACATTTTCAAATATACAGCCTTACCCAGCAGTCAACAAAGCCACTGTATACCTTCACTACCACTCTGATTCAAAATTTTAACCTCTAAGGTAGAAATGTGTAAGGATGAAAATAATGGCAAGTTCACATGGCATGCTGTTTCACAGAATTAACAAAGCATAATAATTGAAATCAAATGTTCATTTCAAATACAAACTGCTCCAGGTAGTACAGTTCTTCTTGAGAAACTAAAAGTTCCTCAGCTAGTCACAAAATTCTCCACATTTTATAGAACCCAAAACTTCATTACTGAATTCAAAACAGCATGCAAACTGTCCCTATCCTGAGCCAGATCAATCCAGTTTAAGTCCCCCAGTCCTGTTTCTCCAAGATCCATTTTAATACATCTTCCCACCTATATCTAGGTCTTCCACATGGTGCTATTCAGAAAATACCATTTCAATACAGAATCACAACTTACCAGTACAGAGCAAGTCACGCAATCCCTGCACAATTAATTTAAACTTCTCAGGGAAGTTCGGATCTTTGAGATCACCTTCACATGTTATAACTGTCTCAATCAGATCACCATCACTGTCTGCTGCCATCTCTGAAAACAAAGTATCAACTATGCTACAACACATAATTTCACCTAACCACTCTTCAGCACTGAACTCTGTGGATCCATTTCCCCTACAACTGTTCAGCTTCTAGGAATGCAGAAATGATTCCCAAACTGTAATCAACACTACAAGAAATCAAACTCACACAGATCAGACTGACTTCAGTTTAAGGCAAACTTACCAAAAAATTTCAATAAGACCCATTCTCACAGTATCTGTATCCCTTAATGTAAAAGTACTTCATATTTTAAACAAGCAATGCATTAATTTTACAGTGGTAATAAAAACAATGACTCTCGAACCATCAAATAAATTAGAAATTGCTCAATTTATGACTCTGTACCACTCACATATTAAATGGACGTAAGGTACAAACGTTACCCTTTTAGGAACTATAAATTCCTCATTTTAATATGAATTTGGTATCAACAAAAGTACACACTTATGCACATTCTTTAAAACTTATCTTGACATTATCTCCATAACCACTGCACTTCAGATATGGGTGTTTTTGGTTGTATCAATGTAATTTAACCTAGGGAACATTTTCCTGAAGGATGACGTAATCCTCCTGAATGCCACGGAACATACCTGTGGTTAGGATATATGTTATCCAGTGTACTTAATTTAGAAGACTCCAGACAGTGTGTGACATTATTCATTACATAATTCTGTGCTTGTATTAGGATGTTCTATGACTGATGCTGTTTCATTTACTGAAAAGCATTACACAACAGTATGCATTGTAACATTCAGAAATACATTACATTCTCATATTATACAATGAAGTTGACAGAACAACATTAAATACACAGGCGCTACATCACAGTCCCCTGACACCCTACAAAGGACATACTACCACCCATACATATTCTGGCACCAAGCACATAACACGTGCCCATTTATCTGTATGTTTGTCCAAGACCCAGGACCCAGGGACTTGGCTGGCCATTCAACAAGACCTCAATGTTCACTCAATCTTAGAACTTTCAGTTAAAGAAACTCATTCACCCGTACAGCATGCAACAATGGCCCAACAAGTCTGACGTGAAGTCTATGGCGAGCATGGTAAACATACCGATCAGACTCACATAGTCCCACTCTGGCTGGGAAAAAGTTCCACTCCTATCAACTTGTTTGTCACTCCAATGGTAGCTCAATCCAGTGATTATGAACAGCTATGGATCCTGCTGCAACACAAACAATTACAGTCTAATAAAATATACAATAAAATATGACAACAGTTGTGCTATGTAATAATGTATTTCAACAGCACAACGTAACACTTAAAACAGTCATCTTAATCTACACTCCATATGTTAAGTTTGGAAGATAAGACAGGAACCCACAACATACAGAATGAGGTCATTTCTTACTAAATTTGGTGTTCCATACTGTGCAATTCAAACAGTACACTTCCTTCTAGCAATAAGGAGCAAGAAACATTTTATAAGATTCAATTTATACTCAAAAATGTCATTAGCTAATGTTCTCCATGATTACATGCAGAATTTGGCAAACAATACTTCATTACAGAAACCTGTCTCTTCTTAAACATTAATAACCAACCAAGAGACCACAATCTAAATTTTCAGATTCCCTAAAATTTGGTCCCAACATGGCTTTCTATATGTAGTGTCATATCCCACAACTCTCTTGAAGCTTGGGTCACAGAACCCGATATACTGCTCACAGTGGTGGTAAAAAGGTGTAAATGGAACGAAGAGAACAAAAATAGAAACACAGAAGACATCAGAAAGAAGGATACCTAGAAAGTTTTAACATGCCGAACACTACAATCATACAAATATGGTATGATTATATCACAGCAATACTTCAGACTAAATACTGCAACTAAGCTCAAAGAAACTCCACACAGCCATGTACCTGAATATTTTAAAACAATTTTAAGGAAACAATCAACTGGGAGGGATTCCAAATATTAATAAAAAAATCACAATTTTGAAATTTTGATGGAACATAAGTTACTCAGTAAAATGTGTTAGCCATACAGTTATGATTTTGAAGCAAGGGCAGTTGTGTAAGAATTACGACAGTAAATTGTAAACTTCCACAATGGATCCCTTATGATGGTGACATTACACCATTATTCAATGAAGTTCTGTGGTACTTCATCTATCAAACCATCTGATGACAAATGCTTGTTAGATGTCAAAATGTGGTGGCAAAAGAAAGGCCATTAATGAGTGTACAAACTGTATGGTTGTGCAGTAGTAATTCTTCAACACCACCACCATCACAACAGCAACAACAGACTACGAGCCATTCCAGGCTTGTTCCATCTTCATGTGTGCTTGTCTCTCCAGGTCAATCTATGTTTCTTCTGCTGAATGAAATGTATTCATACAAAAATTTCAGAACTATCATTCATTCTTAATAAATGTTCTGTCCACTTGCATCTATAATACACCACAATTTCATTTAAATTGTACATATTTATTTCCTTTCTTATTTTGTTTTATGGTATTATGTAATATACATCCTGCAACTGACTTCAAAACTTCTATGTCTGTTATGTCAATTCTTCTTTCAAGCCGTTTCATTAAACAACAATTCTCAAGTACATATAGGAGCAATGGCACAGCCATTATCTTATGTAATTTCAACGAATCTTCTCTATTATTTGTTTTAAATGTGCACTGAATTTTTCCTGTAACACATCTATGCAGGAAAAAAAGAAAGTAAGAAAGAAAGGAAGGAAGAAAGAAAGAAAGGCCTACAAATGAATGAAATGAAGAAAGACCTTATTCCATTTGGGACTCTGATATACTGCCCACATTGCTATATTATGTAATGTAAATTCAAATACTGGATAAATTCAGCACCTCAGTGGTTTTCAGCCAGTACACCACAAAATGGCAAGTGATCTAACAAGGATTATTTTGCAGAAACTCATGAAAAAATAGAGGCCTGAACACATATTTTGTGAACATGCTATCTGCAATATTTTCAGACTAGACTCGGATGACTACATTGAAATTAAGGTGTAATACTGTTCAAGAACCACAGAAACTACAAGAAACATCATTTACAAGGTGTTAATGTTTGTTTTTTCACACAGATTGCTCCCCTCCAAAAGAGTTGTATGAAAATTATGAATAATGAATGTTACTTAATAATGGGTACATCCAATGATATCTCAACATCTTATTATACTGTATGGCAACCTTCAAAAAGGCAATGTCAAAAATATCTACAACAGCCTGGAACTAAAATATTTATATCAAATCCTACACGCCATACATAATTTCTGAACAACCAACAATTAGCATCAAGACATAACTCATAAAACACTTGCTAGATGATCCGTATCACACGCCAGTGGAAAACATTCCACGAAACTGTCTTCTGGGACATTACAGCATGTACGGCACGGAAGCTTGCTACCTACACTTTCAAAGCAGCCTTAATTACCAGTGCGCATAGTGTCATACCCCAGAAAAAACTGGTAACACTGTGACAACTTTAAATCACACATGTACCACAAATTGAAAAGTTGCTGTCAATTGTTAATGTGTTTTATGCAACGGAAAGAAGTTACACTCTTTCACAATCAATGATGAAAGGAAGTGATAATGATGGAATTACAAAGTTTACATGCACAAGAAGTCACACACTATCAGTAACCATGCCGAAAGTGTGATCTCCTACTGACCATATATTAACCAAGAAACAAATGAGCCTAGGACCACCACCAAAAAGACGGAAATACTTATGACAATGATCTGTCTCACAAAATTCATAACTGACCAACTAGACACAGCACTGGGAAGGATTAGGATTATCATGCAAGAGGTACAGCCAAGCTTGCACATGGTTTCTGTAACAGGCTGCTACTGTAGGCCAGGACAATTACAGTCAGTTACTGGCAAGATGAGTTTGGGAGTCAGAAAATACAAAAGACATTAAAAATTTGGGCAGAAGCAGAAATGTACCACTAAGCTGATGCAGTGCCTCTACCAAATTTGAATAATATTTTCAGTCAAAATAAGACAGGTGTGATGAAGACAAAAGCTGCATCTCTTTCAATTTTCTTTTCTGCAATGCAATAAATGCTGAACCCTGTTTATGACAACGGCAACATTCCAACTCCATAACAAACTCTACCACCACGCACACAATGCCCTACAAACATGACATATATGTCATTACCTAATAAAATTTGGGCTGAAGTCACAACTTTTAACCTAGCAAATTACATATTTATGCAGAGGAAATATTTTAGTAATCCACTGAACTCCAAGGGAAAGTCCTTAGGCAGTAAGTAGGTGCTCAGTTCAAGGAATATCCAATTTTGTAAAAAAGTGAATTCTTAATTATTCATAAGATGACCTTTAAGCTCTGGTTGGGGTACAAGTCAATTCTGAGGTTCTTCATGGCTTTTCTACGTCCCTCCAGGCCAGCTCCCGAAATTAGGGTATAGGCATTTCCTTCTACATATATTCCAATTCATTATTCATCAATCATCATATCATTCAACACTACTCAGTTTGAACTGCTGAGTACTGTTACATAAATTACATAATGACAACAAACTTCTTTGCTAAAAATTATTTTAATAGTATCATATCATCTAAGCCTATGTCTTCCAAGTGATATCTTCTCTTCAGGGTTTCTTACCGTAGTGCACAATACACTTCCCATCTCAGCAATGAATGATACATGGTCCATCCATCTTATCCTCCTACATTTAATTACACTAATACCATACTTACATGAAGACAAGAAGTTTTTCTAATTCATCATCTCATAAATAAGGGATCACTTTATAATCATGGGCAAAGTGTTTGATATACGTATTTTCCTGACAACTGCCAACTACAAAGGGATATCAGCTTACATATGGAGTAACCTCATTTGGGTAAAAAGAGTATTTAGTGAAGACTACAAACAATGTTATGCAATTTCATCCAGCCACTGTTCCTTCCTCTTAAACCCAAACACTCCCCATAGCATCTGCTTCTGAAATTTCCTTGATGCTGCAAGATATGAGGTTCTCAGAGTGGTGCTGCTGAAAATTAAGGTCTTCTGGAATGTGACATTGTGTCCTTTGGTGTGCAGTTCCAGACGTTTGGGAAACGATGGTGCCTTCACCATCAAGGGTCAAACTTCTTGGAATGCTCACCAATGAAGAGGTTGAAACTACATTCTTTCAAAATGTTGAGCACCAAACAACACAAAATCACAGCTCACAAACCAGAATCCTCACCCAGCATATTCTTCCCTCAGTGTGGCAAGCCAAGTTTCAACAGGAAAAACCACACTTTAGTACAGTTTTGTCAACATACTTACAACAGAAGGCAAAAATCAGACTCCTAGATTCTCATGACAGTCATGTACAAGAAAAGAGCAATTTTAACGACTCTGAACAGCAAGCATTCCCCATACTTAATCTACTCATCAGTTCCTACCAAAAATAAGTTTTTTAAAATCACTCTCCACATTTTTAAGGATTTATTAGCTATTGTAACATTTTTATTCTGCTGCATTCTGGTGTCAAGATATAAATATTTATTTAGTTTTCTTTGGAAAAGAAACCTTCTTAAAGGCACATAATACAACTTTTGACTTTTTTACTTACAGTATAAATTTTTCTCCCAATCAAATGACATCATTAGGAGAGACAACAAGTTGATGTGTGCCACTCAATTCTAAGCCCTTCCAGAGAAAATTAAGTCTCTCTCTGACAGCAGCACCTAAAGTTCACCAACATCAGTAACAATAACTGACATGACTGTCAACCAGTTCCATTCAGCACCAATCATACCACCACCAACACCAACAACTGACATTACCCTCAACCAGTTCCATTCATCAATCACACCAACACCAATAACAATGATAACTGACATGACCCTCAACCAATTCCATTTATCACCAACCATCACACTCATATGCAGTTAATGTCAGTCCATCTGTGACCTGGTATCACTATGTACTCCATTACACAGATTTCTTATAAATCTACACACGATTTCACTGACAGTTGTCTAGCAATTACAATTTTCATTACAATCAGACAAAAATAATGGACACTTTACATGGTTTACATGCATTTTTGCAAGCATATAAAGCACACTTCATCTGTAACTTCCAAAAATTAATCAGGATAAAATTTTATTGTAACAAGAGTAAACAAAAATGAAACACAACATATACTCCATCCTGCCAATGGCACTACACAGTAGACCCCTCCTCATTCACAAGTATACTCATATTGTGGTTTTGCTTATTTGCAGAATTCCCTAGTATCATGGTGTAGGTGCCTTGCTCATTTGCAATTGTTTATGCACAGGTGCATGGCATAATACACCAGCAGTTGCATTAGCCCAACTTCTTTCTCAGTTGCTATCTTAAATACTATATGATATGGAATGTGCTTTTCACTTACTTTTCACAATTTCTTGAACTATATGTTACCCTCACATTTTAATTACATCTAGAAAGTGTAAGGCACATATTGAAAAGAAGCTGAAGGAATAATTAAGAGAAAACTGATGTCTCTGTTACAGTACGTGGAGTTGTTGGATAAGTGTGACAAGGGAACAAGAGCTGCGGACATTGGATGCCATGCAATGCAAATGAATCAAAAACTCATTTCATAAAGACAAATAAGGTCAGGGGAAATAAGACAAGTGATCCTTCCTCAAAAACATGGAAAAAGCTTTGTGTGTATAGGTGGAAGATGACATACAGAAATGTCTGTAAGTAGGCAATGCTCTGAAAAATTTAGCATTCAATTTTCTTCATGTCCTTCAAAAAGCCTTGGGGCATCCAAAGTGTCTTTGTCCTGACCATCTGAATATAAAAATTGAGTATATGTCCATGTATGAAATGGGGGCTTGTCCAGGCACCATACAAGATGGGAAAACTGACAATTAAGTCTTTCTTCACAAAGACTTCTGTCTCTCTTCCAACATGCATTCTACATTGTTCATTCACCCAGACACCTTTCAGTCAAGAAAACAGAGATCATTCCAATAAACCCAACACTAATGTTTAAAAGTTTACTACTAATCAATAATTTATACAGTATCATGCCTCATATATCTCTGGTTATGTAACATTTTCCCCATTAGGTCTTAACTTTGTGCATTGCAGTTTCATTGTTTGTTGGGATTTTCAATATATACCAGCCATAAATGGCAATGGTTTACTGTGATTACATAACAGGAACTCTTATTTTTGTGTCATCTCATAATAAGAACTATTCAGCTGAATCTAATTACATTTAAATTGTTTTCACAAATCTTTCCAAAGTCACACCTGTATGTCCATCTGACCTTGCATCAGCACCTAAACCGACATACAATTTACTTGAAATCTGACATGGATGACTTTCACTATTCAGGAATTCCAATTTACTTCTGCCACAACCCACAATAAAGCCCTATTTTCTTAAACCCATAAATAGATTTAATGCATGTCACAAATCAATAACAGAATTTTATAAACAAAGGAAACAAAAACTTAATAAACTGCAAACAGTGCCGCCAGTAATTCTGTGTACATTATGAAATACACCTATTCCAAATTTGTTTCATTATGATATCGAACTTGTACGTGCATCCTTACATCAGTCCCCTCTCAACAACACAGAAACCAACATAGAAACATGCAAAAGACTCAATACAAGCAAACCTAACTTTTGTAATCTTCCAGTACCCACCCTAAGTAATACTAACCAGGCAGCCACACAAATCTCTCTGAAGTGACCAATTCGATGTATGAAATTTTGTGTTTTCTAATGTATCTTAACATAATATGTATGCCCTTCAATGGTGACCTCAGCAAACTGAATGGACTTTCCTTATATTCACAAACTGCTGGCCTTGGTGCACTATATCGTCATGAATACTTTTAATGAAACTGTAAATTTAAACCCCTCTGTTGCTCGAAATGGTCAGAATTTAAAATTCACAATCACTGAAGAGTTAAAAACAAAATCATAGGATGATAAGATCACCATGTTGTATGTATGCCATTTCAGTTTTAGAGTCCTGAAATTATTCAGAGTACTAGATGCAGAAAAAAACAAGGAACTTTCTTGAGATAACATTTTTGTAGCCTGTAAAACAATATGGCTGCTGTGAAGATTTTCTTTACCTACAGATTTGATGACAATACCTAACAGACCTTCTGTGAAATCTGGCATGGAGAGAGATCACAAACATGGTATACCTACATATGTACAGGATACTGTTTCAAGGATATACACACAAATAATAATAATAATAATAATAATAATAATAATAATAATAGTGAACATGGCTAAAAACCTATGCAACCAGAAAATACACTTTATGAATTAAGCTCTGAAACTGTTGTTCATACAACCAATATGGACAGGAAATATTATACCTTTTCAATATAATCAGATTTGGGTTACAAACATCTGTTTACATGGTCATTGGTTTGCAGAATCTACTACATCTAACAGTGGATGTCAAATTCTAATGACATGCCAGCCCTAAAATTGACAGTCTGGTGGATCTGTAAGAGTACATACAAATAATATGAGTAAGCCCATATTTTTTAAATTCTGTCTCACTGCAGGCAGTTTGAACTCAGATAATGTATGCTACCATTCAGTCCAGAATCTTCTGTCTTCCAGTTTACCATCCAAAAATATAAAGCGTGTAAGATACAAGACTATAATTTTGCCTGTAATTTTCACAGTGTGCAAGCTGGTCTTTCACAATGATGGAGGAACTCAGGCTGCAGCTGTTTGAGAACAGGGTGCTGAGGAGACATTTTAGCCTAGGAGGGCCAAAGAAACAGGAAGCTGGAGATAACTGAGTAATGAAGAGCTTTATGATCTGTACTCCTCACCAAACATTGTCTGAGTGATCAAATAAAGAAGAATGAGATCTGGGCATGAAGTTTGCATGGGGGAGAGAAGAGGTACATATGGGGTTTTGGTGGGTAAACCTGACAGAAAGAGGTCACTTTAAGACCTAGGCATAGATGGGAGGATGATATTAAAATGTATCTCTTGAAGATTGTGTGTCGTGACAACATGATTGGGGAGGGCATGTCTACTGGATTGATCCAGCTCAGGATAGCGACAAGTGGAGGATTCTTTTGAATGCAGTGATAGACCTTTGGGTTCCATAAGACAAAGAAAATTGCTAACTAGCTGAGGAACAACCAGCTTAACAAGGTCTCTCCAACATGGAGCCTGTGTCTAATTTCGGGACAGCAAACAGCTGTTACAAAGTGTGTTAAGGCAATTACTGTATACAACATGAAACAAAAACATGGCAGGTGCACAAAAACTACATGCAGTTTTCTGATTTATGGAAGTAATGAATAATCTGCAGAAACTACTCATATGAAATACTGTTAGGTCACAGGTGACAGAGAAAACTACAAATTCTGAATAAAACAAGTTTTTAAAAGTTTATTTAGGAAAACATGTACTACCACTAACTTGTGAGCCATCTTCGCATTTCCTAAACTCAAAATGTTTAAAATTACAGTTTTACCTGCTTTCAGCATAACAGATGTATACAGACGCAGTGTTTTAGATAGCAAAGTGCTACAAGCAATATCTGGACATAAAATAAACATAGTAACAGAATGAAAAAGATAATTACATAATCAGGAACTTCATATCTCCAATGTTAACTACATATGTTTAAGAGCAATCAGAAAAAGCAAGATGTAACTTCAACCAGATCACAACAGGATGCAAATGGGCTCATAAAAAGTATATTTCTTCATCAGCTAGGCAAAAATGAGCTCCTACATACCCTGTGCCACAAATTTAATTATAACACAGATGGTAACAGCATAGAACTTTGACATTACAGTGCAAATTATAGATAATTACACCGAATAATTAAAAAGATTTAATAGTACCTGACATTCCCACTATACAAATTCACACAAATTATGGAAAGTGGTTAGATATTTCCATCTCCAACCTGGCCTTTCAACTGTTCCCTCTCCAACAGGATTTGCCACCAAGCTTTTGTATTCACTTTTCTCCCAAACATGGGCCACACATACAGCCTTACTGCCTTGACTGCACTACAATATGCAACCTACACAAATCATAAGATTAATAATAATTTTTGCGGTTTTATTATGACACCCCATATTTTGAGTTCTGGCACTTATAATCAACATCCTTTACTTTGTGAACTTCCGTTTCAAGTTTCCCAAGAGTTTAACACCATATGAACACACAATCATGTACAGCAAACATGACATCCAATGTCACTCACTCAAAGCAGAAGAGTACTTTTTGCAAGCTGATATTCACTCAACCAGTTATCACCTACTTTTTATGAAACACAGTTTCATTACCTCTTTCACCGCTTGACATTACCTGAATCCAGTTCACACCCTAACAACCCATTCTGTTTAACATGCATTTTAACATTATATTTCCACCTACACATAGGTTTCCCTAATGGTCTCTGATCTTATAACTGTGCATTAATCTCTTAGTGATGATCCATTTTAATATTACCTCCCAAATTCTGCATGTCTCTCAAGAGCTCTCTTCACTTCAGAATGTCCAATAACAACTCTGTATGCATTTCTGATTTCTCCCATATGATATATGTTCTGTCCATCACAGCCTCTCACCAATTTAGCACCAAAATTAAGTGGCCAAAGTGATCTGCATAAGATTACAATTGAAATGGGGTTGCATAAGCACAGATACATTACATAACATTCAGCACTTTAAGCATACCACTGCATGTTATAAACGTGTAACATTCAGTGTCAAACGGTCAATTTGTTCATCCAAATAATGTCTGATGACAAGCGCAAATTATGAACAGCCCATTATGCAGTTCTCTCCACATCTTGTTTTCAAACACCTTAATCCTATGCACTTCCCCTAGTGCAAAATGTGAAGTTTAGACTCATACATGCCACAAATAAAATTACAGTTTTCCATATATTTATCTTTATAATTTTTGAGAGAGATAGGAAAACAGGTGGCTAGCACTGTTTAGAAATTAACAAAAAATAAACAAATGCAAATGGCTTTTAAAAGTGCTAAACAAGTATCAAGATGAATCCACACTTGTAGTAACTATGATAAAAAAATTATTTCATGTGTATATATGTTAACTGTGCTGGACAGATACTTCACAAAATTGTGTACAAAACTGAAACTAGCCTAATTAGATGTGAGAAAACTTAAAATCAAGACCAACTACACTTAACCAAACTTAACCCCAAATAACCAACTCCTTGTGAAGCTACTTTCCCACCTAGATATGATATTCCCTGCACTTTGTGGAACATAAAGGTTCAGTACCAATTTCAACAGCTAACCCCTGGTTTCTATCCTGTGCCAGATGAATGCAGTCCACACCCTTCCATCATATTTCTATAAAAACCATTTCAGTATTATCCTCCCATCTATGTGCAGGTCCTTCAAGTGGCCTCTATGCTTTAGGTTTCTCCATCAAAATCCTGAATTCATTGCTCTTCTATTCTCTGTTGGTCTGCTGCACATCTTACTTCCCTTGATTTGATCCCAATAAAATACAGCAAAGAGTACAAACCATAAAATTCCTAATTATGCATTATTCTCCAGCTTCCCATTACTTCCTCCCTTCTAGATGCAAATATCTTCCTCAGCACTCCGTTCTCAAACACCTTTAGCCTATGTTCTTCCTGTAATATAAGAGACCAATTTGGAAAATTTGTGGACCCTTGGCTTTCATCCTATACACCATTATGAACAGTATGCAGCATGTGTACCTAAATGACTAGAAAACAAAATGGGTCAATAGTGCTAGGAACACTAGAAGCACTAACACAGTCAGTAATCTCTAGCAAAAATCAAATTAAAGAGCATTTATATAACCTGTGTGTGCATTTTTGTACACTACTCTCTTCTACAACAACACAAATATAGGAGAACTGGTAGTACTTGCAACATGATCTAGTAACAGCAAGTGCACACTTACTTTCCAAACATACAAAGTATTCCACGTCCCATGCCTCAACATTTCACTTAAAACCCATGTACAGCATATAATAAACAAACTGCAGTGTCTGACCTAGAGATAAGATGTGAAAAATGTGTAACAGCAGAAGCAATCAGTGGTTTTAAAAGCAAAACCCAATTAAAAACAAATTATGATGTTACAGTGTTAATGTCTCATTGGAAATCTATGAGAGACATAGGCTCTAATGTTGGACATTCTTCCAATCAGGGAAGTTCAAGCAGTTTCCAGACTACTAGTAGAACTGACACAAACCTACTACACAACAAATGAAACTTGATTCACATTATAACACATTATGTAAATGGTCTACTATTACAGTTGCACTGCTGACACCACTGTACAACATTTATAGTTATACTGTGTGGTTTCCTCATGTAAGTTTAATAAACTTCCAAACTGGTCCCCACTCAAGGTCAATGACAAATTTTCTGAGAGAATAGTCAACATTTAATTCCATCACTTTTCAATTATCATTCAGCTAATCTGTCCAGTAACAATAAAACTGGTGCTAAGTGTGAAAATCTGACACCCAACAGCACATGTTACTTCCACCAACTGCTGTAATCAGTTTCACTTGTAATGTATTAGGCTATATGTAAGTCATTTCTGCATGCAATTTTATGGGAGGAGCAACCAATAATTCCACCTGTGCAGCCCAATGTTATGTGGGAAGGTACTAGATCACCATACTGCTTATGTGTGTGCTTGTCTATAATAAACTGATGCACTATATGAAATAAGTCAACAAACGGAAGCCCAGTTTCATATCAAACAAAAATGTGACTCATTAAAAACATAAATATTGCAGCACATAATACACATGCTGCATGACATACGGACTAAACCGTTTACACAAAAACCACATTCTTTTCACCATCATCAACTGGTACAGTATATATATACACACACACACATATACACTCTGATCACCCACTAACTTAAAATGCGAAACCATTCACTGATAAACTCCAATGTACAATATCACATTACACCGAATACAAATATCAAATATGCCGCACAAACCCACTAATAATTTAATAGCATAGCTGCTTCTAAATACTATATAACATCTAAAAATGTGTATTTACTTTGCGCACTAATTATGTTCTTGCAGTCACTTAAAGCAGAGTTAATCATAAAAAACACTGAAACATGGGCTACATCGTTGCTACCACAAACACAAACATCCTCAATGCTTTCAGAAGCTACTTATCTATAAAAACTTGATCCTTGCACATAAAAACCTATTCCACACCTTCAAAATTGTCATCAAGGATAACAGATATCATCCTAGTCACTGAACTACGGCAATTCTGCATATTTATGCGATCGAGATACATAAAATTGGCAATTCAATCAAACTGAAAGGGTGAAATAATCGAAACTCTGAAAATATACTTTAAGAACACATTATCCTGCGGGTCAGTTTCAACACATTTTTCTCAATGAACTTGACGTCAAACTGACATTAAAGTTGGAATTTTAAAAATGCCTGTAATTCCTAATCGAATAATTATAACTGTCTTTTTAGTATCTATTAACACAAACATAACGAAAGATTAAAAATACAAACCTCCCAATAGTCTTAAGTTAACGCCAGTCCATTCCTTAACCTCCCATGTTATGCATCAAAGTATACCCACGACGGGATATCTAAGCACATTTATGTTGAATATATCACTTTTGCACGAATTTCGTAAACCGTTCACATTTACATATTTTAAAGGGAAACACAACAAGATCCACAATAATATTAACATCTATAATGGGCACTAGTGCTTAATGCTTTGCGAACAAGCGTTCAAGGGGAATCCGACCTCCATTTTGTGACATGGGGGAGTGGAAAATCCGCTTCTGCAGCATGCTCGGAAACTTCCGTCAAAACTACATACAACATTATTTTGACGACCAAAATAACTACTAAACACACATAAAATTAACACCCAACAACCCAAACACCTTAAAAACCTTTTCAAGTATCGGAAAAACCTAAATTCATGTCTAATTTATTCATCCTAGATTCGAAAACCGATCCCATGAAGATGGAAAATCTTTCCTTACCCCAATTTTAGACTACCATATACGGCGTTAAAAAACACGATACCTACCTTGCGTCAGTCACAATAAAAGTAAAATACATCCATTGCATTGAATTCTTTCACAACTTATCACATCTTACCTACAAACGAAGAAAAAGCGGGCATAATTTGGACGAAGTCATAAACGCCATGGAACAATAACAAGAGCCGCCATTTGCAATGCTCCGAACTGACATGCGCAAATCAATCAGTGGAATTATGGGTATCCTTCCCGCCACACGACAGGTTGAAATAAGAAAATGGAAGCGTTCTATTGGTAGGAGTCACGTCTGCCATTGCTCCATTGGATTACACACACACACACGAAAAAGAAACCTATGTAACCTGTACCTCCAGGACTGCATAAGCGGGATCACAGTTAATCAGAAGTAACCAAAAATTCTTACACCCATTTTCTAGCGTCTGCAATTCTGTTTTGTTCCATTACTGCATGTAATTGTATACGCCCCGACTTTGATACATGGTACACACAGTCAGCGTGTTTTAAACTTACTACATTATACGGGTCAGGACTCAGTGAGAACTCTCTTCATCCAAAACAACACATACACACTAAAATATTTCATCGAGACATATTGACCTGCCAACTGTACAAGTAATATGAACGCCGCGGCCGCGATGACGTCATTTAACCCCTGCCAGGGCTGTTACACACAGCAACACATAATGGGGGTTGGAATGCATTCACATATGCTCCATAGGTTACAATTACACAATATTCACCATGACAGTGAAGATGGTTTTTATTGACAAATATGTACATATGACACCAATATCAGAAGATGGCCATTGGTTTTTATTCAGTTTAGAACCCTGCCTACAAATTTGCAATTATGAATTAACTCACCCATCTGTAAAGGAAAAACACAGCCCATTAAAACATCAGTCAACAAGCTTGTATGAGTCTCAAAAAAATTTAATACAACTTTATGAAAACATGACAAAACATAATTACACAAAATGACAATGTTCTTTTCCACATTCTGAACACTTCACACACTTTTGAATTCATTTTTCCAGTACACTACAACATACCTACAAAACATCTATTCACAACTGATAGTGATTCATTAGATTAACAACTCTTGAATACACCAGCTTTCCTCATCCTTTCAAAATCTTTCTCTGCATCATAATTCCTGAAAAATGAAAATACAACAATTATATTCAAATACAACACACTGTACACTCTTCTACTTTGCTTACCAGAAACCAATGTTAAAATCCCTGTGCATAATGCAACATGTCTCCTAGTACATTATGTGGTTGGAGAAATTGCTGTTCTATAAAATATGAACAGGCTTAATATTATACTCACTTGTAGAATTCTGCATATTTAACTTTCCGGGCATCCACATAGAAAATCTTGAATAAAACTGTAGCAACAGCACTAAGGGCAAGTGCTGCAGGAAGATGAAACTTCATACTAGATGCTAGCAATCCTCTCAATTGGGGCTTGGGTATCTTTTGCACAGATTTTTCAGCCATCTAGAATGCATTATTGAAAACACTTTCATTATGAAACCAAACAGTTCATCTAACAACTTAACTTATTAAGTAAACATATAGTTTATAGTTGGCATCAATCACAACAATATTTAGTTATTAAAACAATGTTGTCTTATACAAAAATAACTTAACCACTTACAATTTTGCATATTAGGATGGCTAAAAACTTTCACACATAAAATAATTCTTGGTTTTCTAAACAAATTTGCAAAGCTATTGAATCAAGTCTAGTATGTTTAAACCACGGTTGTCTTTAATGTGCTATGTAACACTACTTTGGCATTCAGCCAATCAACGAAGAATTGACCTTTGTTCAGATCGGTCAACTGGAAATGAACTTGGTTGATATCTTTCCCGGATATGCAGTATTATATAGATATACATCTCCCATATGTCATTAGCATTATCTATTACGATAATTATTATATGATATGAACTATTATAACACTCATCTAGTCACGTACACATTTTGTACCCATAAATGTATGCAGCAAGTACAATATATAAACATTTGCGTAGGTAACTAAACATACCAACACACTTACCGTTTCTTACCAAGTTCTACTTCTTACACGTACGAACGCAAAAATTGTACAGTGCAATCTAACGTTTCATCGATGGCACAGACAAAAAAATATGGCAGGCACAACCCAAACCTTGATGACCGTTCCCAAACTCACAGATTCTACAAAGCGAGTGTTCTAAATCCACGGTTACGAGATGTATTGTGCAATGTAATCTGTGGATACAGGCTATTTTCCCCAACGTATGTGATGATGACCTGTGCCCAGTGATAAATCTCTGTGGAAATAATTGCAGACCACTCACAGATGAGTGTTACAAAAAAAAAAATTACTGCGAGAGTTAAAAAAAACCCGTTTTGGTAAGATGGTAGGGAGTTGTATACTGCTTTTTTATATTTTCATACCTCCACAAGTAGCACCAAACAAAAATATAAAATATATCGTGAGGAGACATGCATTGAAATCCCACTCCTCACCTTATATACAAAGTAGTTGTGTTCCTGCCCAAATATTAGATGACAATTTTTTTCCTGAATTCATTATCTGAAAAATCAGTGGTCTATAATCGTCCACAAGGATGGTGAAAGTTCTGCATAGATATTTTCCTGAAATTTATGACTGTGAACCGGGTAGGGTGGTGAGGGGTGTTCAGTGTTGCAATATATGTGGTTACAAACAGAAACTAAGGTTACACTACCTTCAAAATATGTTTACTAACACATTAATGTAGCAAGAACATACATACACACACATAAATTCCACACACTTAGTTTACCACCAATATTAAGAATAACATGCAAATTATTATAAATATATACATGAATAAATTTATGTACATTACGTACATGAATATGGAATTACATTTACATGCTGACAGTCTGTTCTCATACTTTCATTTCCCTTCAGCAAAGCATACACTGTATTCAGCTTCTTACCAACATGCTTCTACAGATTATTACTTGGATAAATATTTGTCCCTGACCTATCCTTATTATACAAAAGTATAGGATCACAAAAGGATCATATATTTTTCAGCACGTGGTACTTTGCTGATCACTAACCGGCCATCATAGCTAAGAGACGCAAATGTCCATGGGTCAGCTGATGACCATTCAACACTGTAAACAGAATCTTCATGTTCATTGTATGTTGCCAACACACCATCCTCCAACCTAAAGCCAAAAATAAATAAATACATATAATAAATATTTAGCAGTGCTATCCAGTTTGACAACAAACTGAACAACAATTTCGAAAAGAGCGTTATCACATGTGCAGGGACCAAAATTGTAAAAATGTCCTACTTGAACTTAAACCGTAATTTTCAGAACAATTTTCAGTTGTCTATAGTTACAGATGCAGAAAAGTAAATAACCCAATCCTCTGGTAGCACACTTATCTGGACATTTCTTGCACACAAACAGCAAAGAATTAAATTTTACCTTACTAGACCTGTCCTTGCATGATGACTGTTAGGCTAAGAAATATTAATGACAGTCAACACATGAAGCCAGCAACAGAAATGTTTCAGTGTTTGCTTCAAATCATCATTCTAATATCTTAACTTATATCTTAATCTCTATAATTTTAATAATATTACATATCAATTAACAGTTGTATGATACCAATGTACATATGTGTACCATTTACTGACGAATTAGGCGAGGAGTGCAAAGACTGAACACTGTGTTGTAGTCGGAAATGAAACAGTGTGTATAAGATATCTACGAGGAATATATATAACATTAAATGTAATTACTTCTCTTTGTGCGTATCAGGCACTGCGTCCCCTACGTGTGGTTCATCATCTGCCATGTGAAAAATGGGTTCAGATGAAATTGAAGCAATGCTGGTTAAGATCACTTGTGAATCACTACTAGATGTCAATACCAACTGATCATGAAAATGGTTATAACGGATACTCCAGACCCTGAAAACCACACAGACACTATGTTTGTTAGCTCAATGTACATTATGATTATAATAAGACACTGAAGTGTTATTAAAAACCTGAAAATTAATAGCTAAGAAAAAGGTTAAAGAGCATGTAAATATGAAAGAAATGAAGCCCATGAGTTTACTGTCTTATTAAAAATACTACCTGACTTAAAAACAACTTTAGATTTAAAGAAAAAAATTTTTACAATGTACACTGAACGTTTACTTGTGGGAATGCACGTGCAATGAGAACAAGATGGTGAAAAAATACTGCTGGGTGATAATACAGGCAGTTAGGCAATCATGCTACAGTTGGTTATGTTGCAGAGTGTTGGAGTTGGGGGTTTCAATTGTACTTCCTTGTATATAAATATACAGTTGGCCACATGTATACTCAATACAGGACTGTGCAAAACTTGACTTGCACTATACCTTCCACAATGTGACTATCATGTAAGGCGACAGACGAGTGTCCCCTGTCTTCATTTTTCTTGATAAAATAAAATGAAATGAAATGTTGATTTATATCATAATGGTGTCCTCGTCACACCAATACTTGTGCCCTGTACAAAATATCTAACACTTCCACTTTCTCTAACGGACACAGCACTTTCTTTCATTTCCATCATTAGGTTTTTGACCACAATTTACATTCCCCTCTCCAGATATAACTACAGCACAAGGAGAACAATTATTTCTAAAAATTAAGAAAATAGATCTGAAATACATTGTATTGCAATACTCAGCTAGCCTCTTAACATATTATTCCACCCCCCTGGTAATTGCTAATGAGTGGAGAACCTACACTGTAATGCACAAACATTATCACAATAATCCTTTACAGGAAACCATAACAAGAAGTGTGTGCTGTAATATGTATGTGTGTTTGTATAAATAAATCTCAGTACAGCGAACCTCTTGAGCTTAGATTTAAGCCTAGAATCTCTCAAAATCAACCACTATACTGGAACATTTGATGCATTCTGCATCATGCCATTCAGGGGATTCCAAATTTCTACTGTTATATCATCACTGTAACCTCTAATAATCTTCTATTGGTCAATGATTACGTGTGCCTCCAATTACTTTCATGCATCGTTATTACTAAATCATAAGCACTCTGATAGTCAACCTCTGAGTGGTATATTCTCTTGTGAGTTACACAACAATTTAAAATTACTTTCCTAAATTCCCTCACCTTAAAATAGAAATGAATAATATTTGCTCTAACTCACCAATGAGAATGATCAGCTCTGGCAACAGCAGGTTCTGATGGGTTACGCACATCCCAGAAACGGCTGTAGCCATCATCCCCACATGTTGCCATGTAGTACTGTTTATTTGGGTTGAAGTCCAAGTCCCTACATGGTATGTCACATACTACAATTGGTATCATAGGTCTCTAAATATTATCAGCCCAATACTAAAATGCTCCATACCACGACCACTCTAATTATATGTCTTAAAAGTGATCGATCACTGCAGTCATGTCTTTCTCTGTATGGCAAGAGTACATGCAGCACATAGTTCTGACATATTTACTGTAGCTGTAACATGACTTATAAAGTAAAGTGTCCCTATGCCTAACCACCATGCCATGACGGTATACTGGAGGCATGCATGCACTCACCACATCCAAATCTTGCCACTAAATAGCATATGATCCAGCCACCCATACCCTGAGAAAAGAGCCCTATGTGAGTGAGAGATTACAGCAACATCTAAAGTCAGAATTATAATGAAGTTTAATAACAGCATATGCAGTAACAGCTGTTTAAACTGTGTTTTTTTCAATTTTAAAAACCAAGGCCAAAAAAACAGTATGCACCATTCAAAGAATGCAATATTTCAGAACATCATAAATCATGATTTATGACAGAATGAATCAAGAACAGACAATACCAATGTTCCTATCCCTGAAATACCATAAACATGACATAAACTCTTGAAGACACAAATATAAAGTTTGCTTGTTTTCAGTACTTCTTTACAACAAATGTTTATTAAACACACAATATTTAAGAACTCTCACACAATTAGATCTGTATATGCTTCTCCATCACATAAGACTGAACATCACAGGAAACAGAAGGTATGTATTTGTCATCACCTGACCAACTGGCTGTGAGCATTTTCAACAGTCCAAGCTGGTTGAACTGAAGGTACTCGGAGGTCCCAACTTCTAACATGTCCATCATTGGCTGTTACAAACTGAGAACAGCCATGGTGAGGATTCCACTTGCCAGTTGTGAAGCGAGGTTGACCCTTTCCTTCAAGAATTCCTGACTGTATCACCTGCAACAGAAAAATTCTAATAAAACTACAAACTAACACATCTTTCAGATAAAACTGAAAAATATCCTTCAGGAATGTATTACGTGAGAAGTAATGCCTATAAATATACTGACAGTAACTGAGAAAAAAGTGGAAAGAGGCTGTGAGGACAGATGATGGATGAAACTAGCTTAGGACCACTTAACTAACACCATGGCATGGAGTCCTTTCGTATTTCCCCAAGTAGCCAAGAGACTTCCTGCATTTTATCAAACACAAAGGTTCACTACCATGCTCACAACAGCCTGCCATTTGTCCATATCCTGAGCCACATTGTATTTCATTAAGATCCACTTTAATGTAATCCTCTCACCTATAACATAGGTATTCCGAGAGGGGTTAAGGTCCACTTCCAATACCATTCTTTGGTACTACTGGTAACCATTCTAGTTCTGCTAACAGAAAGAGGGAAAGGTTTGTAGCCCTTTTTGGGTACAGTTCAAAGGTACATTTTAAGTTTAAATAAATGCCTCTACTTTCTTTGTCCAATTACATATCCACACACACAACTGTTACCTTAGCAATGGTGCCATGGTTCAGGTCCCATATCACAAATTTATTATCCACAACAGATGCAGCTTTTGATCCATCAGTTGGATGGAAACATGTCACTTTTACATCTTGACCACAAGGTTCAGTGTCTAATTGGCAAATTAGTTCCAAAGTGGGCAGATCACCCACTCCTCCACGTTCAGCCACTTCATCTAGTGCTCCACCTACTTGTGACGGAAGGCGCCATACTGCTGAGCGCATGCAGCATGAATTCTCAGCTAAGGCAGAAATTTATCACATGTATTTGCCAGGTATATTAACTTTTAATGCTAATCCTTAAACAACAGTCCACACAGGAACTTTCAACTATTAAAAGATGAGGTAACCTACAGAGTGAGAACATTGTACCTTCAATTTCCAACATTTCAATTCTTGTATCATTCCCCAGAAGTCAACAGCTCCCACTCATGGTATTAAATGCATACTGAGGGCTTGCCAATACTGCATTTTAATCAAATACCTATATCTCCAGTCTATGGTACTATGTATCTACACTAGCTTTTTTTTTTGAGGTGTGCCATCCCCGTTATGTGTTTAACCCTTTGACGCCGGAATTAAATCCCACCCCGGCCACTTTAGTGGCCGTTCGGCTATTTAAGGGGCTCACTTTGCGACATATATATATATATATATATACGTTGTTCAGCGGCTAAGGGTTAAACTATAAGGTGAGGTAAATTCAGTCAAAAACACAACTACGAATATATCGCTAAATGAAGGTGTTTATATCAGGTATTGACAACTTTCTTGCTATAAGAGTTATATATAATATGCATAAACCACATGTCAATGTTGAGATCTCATCATCATCATCATCATTTGTGTGCGTTTGTTAAGCTAAGTTTGGTGGGATGTCTATTGCATGAATGGATTTATAGGTAGCTGGGTGTGGATCCTTTCGGTTAGTTAGGTATAGAGTTGGGAGGAAACTGTGATTGTAGGTGTGGTATCTTATATGCTCCTATGTTGGGGAGGGGGTGGTTTTTGTGGGACTGGTTAGTCTGACATCTCCTTAATCTTCGGAATTTCTTGTTCCCGGAGGGGGTGTTTATCTGCCTCCAGGGTTTTGCTATGTGCACGTAAGCTTGGTGCATTTGGTTTTCTACGGGAGAGAGAACAATTGTGTGAAATGTAGAAATCAGTAAACTTTGTGGTGTGTGCCTCTGTTTTTATGTATCTAAGATAGTGGGAAAATAGTACTTACATGGAAGTGGTTTTCTAGTATTCCTCCTCAGTTTCTTGGGTGTCTGGGAGTTCTTGTTCCTGGTGTGCGTGTGTGTGTGTGTAGTCTTCTCTCCACTGTGTTGTACACACAAATTAGTGCCGCATTATTAAGTCCTTATATGCTCTGTGCATGGGTCCACTGTATTTCTTGTGGTTATTCACTAGAATATGTTTACATTGTGTTCGATGCACTGTCCTCTTAATTTTGCACTGTGTGAATTTGTCCACTGTTAGTGATACTCACTCTTTATATTTATAGTGTGTGACATATGTTGTCTTTCCATGTGGCAGCTTCTTGTACTGTTGTGGATCTGTTATGTTACTTGTGCTGGGGTGATGGGTTTTTGGTGTGGTCGCTC